>OLON01000210.1_pt1 | contig 43016 bp, 78 predicted proteins | sample 1672691 | NCBI WGS metagenome assembly OLON01 (sample SAMEA3136714, study PRJEB25190) | human gut metagenome | biome: human gut; feature: human-associated habitat; material: faeces | place: Austria | collected 2013
GGGCAGAATACAGGCAGTTTCCGGGCAGTTTGGCTGTCCGGATTTTTTGTATCATATAGGCGTAAAGGAGGCGCACACAATGTATGAACGGCTTTTGGCCTGCGGGTATCCGGCGGAGTTGGCGCGAGATATTGTTGCGCAGACCGATCCGGCGGAGCTGGAACGCTGTGTGCGCATGATCGAGCTGCTCTACGATGATCGGAGGGAGTATGTATAGCCACTTTAATCCCAATCCATGCGGGAAAAATGTTGGGGACTGCACCGTGCGGGCGATCTCTAAGGCAACCGGGATGGAGTGGGGCGAGGTGTATTTACGGCTCTGCATCCAAGGGTATCTGGACGGCGATATGCCGTCAGCCAACGCCTGTTGGGGGCGGTACCTGCGGAGCATTGGATACCGGCGGTACATCGTGCCGGATACTTGCCCGGACTGCTACACGGTGGGGCAGTTTGCGGAGGATCACCCGGTAGGCACGTATATTCTGGCCCTGTCCGGCCATGTGGTCTGCGTGCAAGATGGCACGATCTGGGACAGCTGGGACAGCAGCAATGAGAACATATTGTATTACTGGGTCAAGGAGGACTGATTATGGCTTACACACCTTACGGATGGCAGAACCCCTATTACGCGCAGCCCATGCCGGATAACCTGGCGCAGCTCCGTCAACAGCAGATGCCGCCAATGATGGCACCGCAACTCCCTCAAAATCCGGTGGCTCAGAGCGGCGTGCAATGGGTCAGCGGAGAACAGGAGGCCCGAAACTGGATGATCGCGCCCAACGCCGCTGTGGCGTTGTGGGATAGCTCCGCGCCTACGGTGTACCTCAAAAAGGCAGATGCCAGCGGTAAACCCTCACTTACGATCTACGACCTCGTAGAACGCGCAGAAACGCCCCGTACAGCGCCCACGGCAGACCCGGTGAAGTTTGTCACGCGGGAAGAATTTGACGCTCTGGCGGCGGTTGTGGACGGCATAAAGGGCAAAAAGAAGATAAAGGAGGCGGATACGGATGGCTAATCCATTTTTCAACGCTTTGGGCGGAGGAAACACGCCGGTAGGCCGGTTCCAGCAGATGATGCAGCAGTTCAACCAGTTCCGGGCCTCGTTTCATGGCGACCCGAAGGCGGAGGTAGAAAAGCTGTTGCAGTCCGGCAGAATGAGCCAGCAGCAGTTGAACCAGCTGCAAGAAATGGCAAAGCAGTTTCAGAGCTTGATGCAGTAAGCAAAATTTAAGCAAAGTGTTTGCTTAATCGCTTGGTAAATCAACATCGTGGCCACGATTTGATGAATAAAAAATCGAAAGGAGTTTTTCTATGTCTCTTTCCTCTGACGGTGCTCCTATGCTGACAATGCCTGTGGCTCCCGCCAATTCCGGCGGCAGCGGCGGCTTTGGCTGGGGCGGTGACGGTGCATGGTGGATCATTATCCTGTTTTTGTTTGTTTTTTGCGGCTGGGGCGGCAACGGCTGGGGCAACAACGGCGGCAATGGCGGCGGCGTGGTCGACGGCTATGTGCTGACCTCTGATTTTGCCAATGTCGAGCGCAAAATCGACAGTGTAAATCAGGGCCTTTGCGACGGATTTTACCAGCAGGCGCAGCTTGTCAACGGCACCAACATGGCGATGGCAAACGGCTTCGGACAGGCCGAGCTTTCCCGCGCTAACCAGCAGGCGGCTCTCATGCAGCAGTTGACTGCCATGCAGATGCAGGCCGCTGAGTGCTGCTGCAACACCCAGCGCAGCATTGAGGGCGTGCGCTATGACATGGCCGCTCAGGCTTGCGATACCCGGAACACGGTGCAGAACGCCACCCGGGACATTATCGACAATGCCAACAGCAACAGCCGCGCGATCCTGGACTTCCTGACCCAGAGCAAGCTGCAGGATCTCCAGAGCGAGAATCAGGGCTTGAAGCTGGCCGCATCTCAGGCGGCGCAGAACAGCTATCTGGTGTCCCAGCTGCGCCCTTCTCCCATTCCGGCCTACACGGTGCAGAACCCCTATTGCTGCAACCAGTTTGCCGGATGCGGTTGCTGACAACTGCATAGCGTAGCTTTTCCCCCATGCTGGGGAAATGATCGGCCCCGTGTCGATACTGATGACAAAGCGGCGGGGCAGTAGCCCTGCCGCTGATTTTATGAAAGGAGTTTTTTATGCCTGAATACACTGCTGTTGCCGCGCAAACTGTAGCGGCAAACCAGAACGTGCTTTTTACCGAGGCACCGATCCCCTGCACCAAGGGCCTTGTGGCGCACCGCGCAGGCTCCGGTCTGTTTAACCTCCGTGGTAACTGCTCCCAGTGCCGCGTCCGCTATAAGGTGGACTTTATCGGCAATATTGCCGTAAGCACCGGCGGGACCCCCGGCCCCATCTCCGTTGCCATTGCGGTTGACGGTGAGCCGCTCCCGTCCTCCGTTGCGACGGTGACGCCCACGGTTGCGGGGGCATTTTTCAACGTGGCGGCGTCCGAGTACGTTGACGTTACAAAGGGCTGCTGCGCGTCGCTGTCCATCCGCAACGTTAGTGGCGAGGACATTGACGTGAGCAACGCGAACCTTATCATTACCAGAGTTTGCTGAGAAAGGAGAACACAATGGGAATGAAATCTATGTATGAACTGCGGGATATGCTCTGCAAGGAACTTGACGAGCTGATCCGCAAGGGCGAGCTGGGCGCCGGGGATCTGGACATTGCCCACAAGCTGACCGATACCATCAAGAACATCGACAAGATCGATGCGATGGACGAGCGCGGCTATTCTGGCCGCTATCTGGACGATGATCTACGCGGCTACAGCCGTGGCAACTCCTATGCCCGTCGGCATTATGTCCGTGGTCATTACAGCCGCACGGACGCAACTGAGCATCTGCGCGATCAGATCAACGATATGATGCGGGAAACCGACGATGATCGCATCAAGGACGCCCTGCGCCGTGCAATGGACATGATGGAGGACTAAAGGGGGTAGGCCCCAATGATTGACGAGCGAGAAGTGGCGCTATGGATCAAGCGGTTAGAGACGGAAGAATCCAGCTGGGCAAACTATGAAAAGCTGGCGGCGCTGTATACCATCCAAAACCAGAACCGAGAGCCGGTGAGGGAAAACCGTATGGTTGAGGCGTATTCTGCGGTTCCCGCACCGGACAGCGATTTCCTCCGGGCGGTGTCTAACGTTGACCCAGCCCGTGCGTGGGAGGTCATGGACGAGCTGATGGACAGCTTGAAAGTGGTCAACGAGCGGGTTTATAATAGCGTCATGCGGAAATTGGAAAGCTAAACTTAACCCCCTCGGCAAATGCCGGGGGGTTAGTTATATTTTGACGTAGGCGTTGTGACATGAAAATAAGACTAACTAGGCGTTACAAAAAACGCACCGTCATTGTCTGCGTCGATGCGCTGGATCGTGCGTACCCAGAATTCTTTCTTTGCCTGCCGGTCTAAATCAGGATATTCCTTCAATTCCCGCCGTAAGGTTTCGAGATCAAATTCTTTTATAGGCTCTGGGTTTATTGCCGCGAGCTGCTGTTTCAAGTCCGTATAGTCTTTTTTGTATTCTTCGATTTCAATCAAATCCGACAGATACAGGTCTTTTAGTTTTTGCATTTTCCGCTTGATTTGCTCCGCCGTTTTGGGCGGCTTTTTTTCTGCGGTTTTTGATTTGGAGTAATACTTTTTTGCGATCCCCTCAAATTCGCGCAAGAGGTAATCCTCCAGCACGTCTTCTCGGATTCTAAGAATGTGCGGACAGTCGGCTGGGTCAAGTGTGTGCGTTCTGCATCGGTAGTACTTGTACACCTGTTTTACAGTCTCCGGCTGCATGTTTCTCCCACACTCCCGGCAGCGGAGAATCCCGGTAAACAAATATATTCGATCCGCACTGGCGTTCCGCTGGCTTCGCCGTTCCAGGATTTTTCCGGCAAGGTCAAAGGTTTCTTGATCGATGAGCGCTGGCAATGCGTTTTCCACTCCGAACGCCTCACCTAAGTACAGCCGGTTCCCCAAAGCATCCTTGTATTTGTTGTACGAGCGTTTGATCCCCCACTCCGTTGCCATATACCGCCTTAAAGCAAGGATGCTTTGCAGCCGTATAAAGGCAGGGAACATATCTCGCGCCGCATCTGCGGTTTCTTCATCAATGGCGTAGCGGCGGTTCTTCACGCAGATGCCGATGGGAGTTCTCCCGTTGGTTGGCTGGCCCTTTGCCCTCTTGCCCTCGTTGATGTCCTTAATGCGCTCCGATGTACGGTCAGCTTCGTCCTGCGCTACCGACAACATAATATTGACCTTCAATCGCCCTGATGCAGTTCGCGTTTCGTAGTCTTCTCTGATGGCCTGCCAAGCCACATGATTTTTGTCGAGAACCTCTTGCACGGCGTAGTACCCTGCCACATTCCGAAACCACCTATCCAGCTTGACAAAAAGGATGGTGTCGACTTTCCCAGCGTTGCAATCATCGAGCAGGCGCATCAAGGCCGGACGCTTTTTATACGGCTTTCTGGCGCTAATTCCGGCGTCCTCGTAAATGCCCACCACCTCCATGTTGTGTGCTGTGGCATAGTCCGTCAGGGCCTCCCGCTGGTCTGCCAGTGACAGTCCGTGCTTCGCCTGTTCTTCGGTCGACACCCTGATGTACAGTGCTACACGGATGCGTAGAATATTTGGTAGAGTGACCACTATTTTTTGGCACATGCTATCCCCTCCAAAAGCCGATTTGAATACAATTGGTATCAAGGTACAACGCATAGGTTATGGATAAAAACAATAAAACCAGCAAAGCGGCAATGATGCGGTTCCGGGTTTTCACGCCCTGCTCCATCATCGTAATGATCTGCCGTTTGCTGGACAAATGCTTTTCGAGGCCGACTTTCTCCGCCTGGAGGGTTTCTTCTGTTGCCGTATAGTGATCACCTATACCGAAAAATTCATCTAAGGAGATGCCTAAAACAGCGCAAATTGGCCCCACAGTGTTAATAGACGGTGCTTTGGATGAGTTAGCAAAGAAGTTGTTGACTGTGGACAGGGGCACATTAGATGCGTCGGCAATGTCCTGAGCCGTCATGTTGAGGGCGGCTCTTTTTTCGCGGCATAGGTCTTGGATCGTCAAAAAAATCGGCCTCCTGTATTAAGTTTGTAAGATATGGGCAGACGCAATCTCAAATCTGGTTCGGTAGTATACTGCCTGTTTCTAAGGTTCTGGCATTGCGCTGCCCAACCTATTTCTGCTATGGTTACATCACGGCAAGTCAATCCCCCCAAGGCTTGCCCTCCGGCCCTCGCCGTTTGTTGCAGAGGCGGCGGGGCCGGGTTTTTCACTTACTTTATTTCCCAAGAGTTTCCGCAATTCTGGCAAAGGCAAATCTTTTGATTTTTTACAACGGTCTTTTCGCCACCTTTGCTTTTCTTCCACACGAGATTAGACATGCCAAGGGTTGATACCGCCATCAAGCCGCGAGCAGCATTGTTGATATGGCCTCCGATGCCGTTCCCGTGCTTTTTGGTTTTACTTGACACTTGCTCCATAGAAATTGTTACATTTTCGCTTCCGCAATTAGGGCAAACCATAGTGAAGCTCCTTTCATTCTTTTATATGCGTATATGTAAATATTCAATATGCGCGGGCAACCGTCATGCCCCCATATCTTGCGGTTGCAAAATCATGGTGGTGTGCTATAATAATCGAACAGACGTTCTATTCGCAAATGATGAACGGAGGATACATAGATGTTGGATTTACCGGCAAACTGTGATATAATGGCAACAGAACAGCTTGAAGAAATTCGCAACAAACTGATGCATGCCGTACTGCTTTTGCCGCAAGAGGAACAGGTAGAATTGCTGCGAATGATTAAAGGAGGAAACGATGGTGTATAATCAATTGTGGTATGAAAATCCCAACGTCCTTAAAGCCGTAAACGCGTGTCTCAACGTATTGGAAGCGTCTGGCATTTCGGCGGAATGCGCTACGCTTGTTCCGGGCTGTTTGGCGGAGGCTATTAAATGCAGCAATTATGAAACGCTAAAGCAAGGAGCATTCAAGAGCGCTCCCATTTCTGTAACCGCCAATAATGACGGCGGGTACAGTATTATGCCTGAAAGCCTGCAATGTATTGATCTACTATGGCCGAAGTGATACCCTTTGCCACCGTTTCAATTACCGATAGAGATATTGACTTCAAGGATTTTAAAACAGCGTTTGTTTTTGCCCAGCTTTCTTTTCCCCCGATGTTTGCGATAAAGTCATGGCCTTTTGGCGTGATGTGATAAATTGTATTCAAGTAAAAGTATCCAAACATTTCGCTTGTTGCAAAGGAAAAATCTGTTTTTAAGTATCCGCTTTCTGAAAGCTGCACAATATGATATATGATCTCTTCTTTTGAATAGCTGTCAGGAAGCAAGCGCACCAAACAGGGAATGCTGACATAGCTAAATTTTCTTAGCCCATTTGGATTTTCAATCGCAGTTTCAACGGAAATACGATCTTCGACCAAAAGCATAATATCCCGCAAGCAATCTGGGTTCAGTTTCATTCCGTGCCCCTCTTGCTTTTCAGATACCCGATATAACGGCAGACTTCCGCCAGTTCGGCGGGTGTCGCATCCCGGATATAATCTAATATTTCCTGCGCTTCCGCGCTTACGCCCTCGATCTTCGGATCGGGGGTTTCTTTTATGCTCTTATCTTCCGTTTTGCCCTGGAGCCATTCAACGGATACGTGGTATAGTGCCGAGACTTGGTAGATGTAATTCTTGTATGATTCCGAATTCCCGGCAATCCAATCAGAAACAATGTGACCGTCCTTAAATCCTATCGAACGTGCAAATTGAGACAATGCTCCGTGCTTAAAGTTTCCGTTTTCTTTTTTGGGGATTAAAGTCAACATTCTCTCTAGCGTTATATCCATATTTAGCCCCCAAATTTTGTGCAACCATACAAAACGGTTTAATTAAACCAATTAGGTATTGCAAACGGTTTAAATGTGAGGTATCATATACCTAAGCCCACCGGAAAAGGGTACACGAAAACCAGCCCCCATAAAAGCGGCTCTTGCAATGTCTTTTGGCGATTTCATTGTAATACGCTTTCCGGGTCGTGTCAAGCGTGATTTCTCACATTCATGAGGTTTCGGCGGGTATTGACTGCGGCAGAGAAAAAAACCGCCCCGAAGTCTCTGCAACAAACTTCGGGGCGGTTGGAAGCGAACTCGTTTGCTAAATGGAATACCCCTCTGCAACAGAGTACGCCATTTGGCGCGTAGTTTAACTCCCATGCTTACCATACCACATATTTCTGCCGCAGTCAATGATTTCTCACACCGAAAGGAGGGCACATGACTTGGCATTGAAGGAACTTCGAGAACGTTCCAGCCTGACCCGTGCACAGGTAGCAAAGAAACTGAATGTGGACTTGTCCTGTGTGACGCATTGGGAACTGGGAGACTGGCGACCGGCACGGAAGTACCACAAGAAGCTGGCGAGGATGTACGGCGTGACGGTGAACGAACTGTTCGAACCCAGCAGTGAGCAATAACAGGAGGAAAAAGGAATGAAGGAAATTAAGGTACGGATCACATTTACGGAACCCATTCTTGGGACAAGCCCTGCAAACCCAGACGTATATCGGGAGTTTATCGGTTCCAAATCCCCGGATGCGTTAAACATTGAGGACGAAGTTGCCGCGCTGGGCGCTGATGCCGTGGCGGAAAAGGCCATGACGGTGTTTCCCCGGACGGAGGACGGTACCCCGTTCCTGTATGACTATCAGATCAAAGGCTTTTTCAAAGACACCTGCGGCGGCCTCCGCAAGGTCAAGGGCACGGCCAGTGAGAAGATCAAGGCCTACAAGAAGGAGATTGATAAGCTGATCTTCCCGGAGCCCCGCGTGATCCCGCTGGAGTTTGACGGCCCCGTTGGTGAGTGCCAGCGCCCCCTGAGAGCGCAGACGGCCCAGGGCGAGCGCATCAGCCTTGCCATGAGTGAAGAGATCCCCGCAGGCGCTACCTGTGAGTTTCGGGTGACCTGCCTCTGCGACGATCACGAGAAAGCTGTCCGGGAATGGCTGGACTATGGCCGCTTTTCCGGCATCGGTCAGTGGCGCAACAGCGGCAAGGGCCGGTTCACCTGGGAGGAACTCCAGTAACGCAGCGGAAAAGCAGTGCCAAGCGTGGCAAAGCAACGGCATAGCATTGCATAGAGGCGCTATGGAAAGGCCACGGCTCGTTCCGCAAAGCAACGGGAGGGCTTAGAGGCGATAGGCGTCGCAAAGGAATAGACAGGTATTGAGCTGCAACGGCAATGCACAGATGCGCAAGGCAATGCAATGGAATAGTTCAGAACGGTACAGAATCGCAGCGGAATGGCGTAGCACAGCAATGCTTGACGTAGCAACGGAAATGCAGTGATTTGCTATGCAAAGGCAACGCACAGAGAAGCAATTCAGCGCAAAGCCAAGGAAGAGAAATGCAAGGAAAAGCGTAGGAAATGCTTAGATGAGAATAGCGGTGGAATAGCGAAGTTACGTATCGCTAAGAACAGCAAAGGAATGGTGAGGCGCGGCGCGGCAATGGAATTGAGTAGCGCAGCTAAGAAGTGTATGAGACGAAGTATAAAAAATGCCCCGTCCGGTGTTGCAGACCGGGCAGGGCGGCGGAACAAATCTTAGGCTCAGATATGTATCCTGTGGCTATTTTAGCACAGGGGAAAGGAAAAGGCAATGGCGAAGAAACGAAAAATCGAATACCGGGTGATCTGGGTGTCTCCGCCTGACCCGGTGAAGATCATGACGGAGTTCGGCAAGATCTGGTCGAGGGAGCATGGCCTTGAGTTTGACGGTGTTTACACCAAAGAGGGGGACATCAAACAATGAGCTGGAACCTGTTTTTTATGATCCTGGGCGTGGCGTATGCGGCCACTTGGGTATTCAAGGTTGTAGATTTCATCGAAGGAGGGAATCCGCATGAGAAAGCATGAACGGCGCACCAAAGAGCAGCGGAAGGCGGACGCCTCCGCATGGATTGGCTTTATGAGTTTTCTGGCCCTGCTGCTGATCACCATTGCGTACATGGTGGTGAACGCGCGATGAACAGAAAGAACCGGCATGAGCGCCATCCGCTGGATCTCTGCCCGGTCTGCGGCATGGACAGCGGTGAGCGGGTGCAGTCCATGGACGCACCATTTAAGCACTATGTACGGTGTTCCACCTGCGGCGCTATCACAGCGGGTTACGCCCAGCAATCCAACGCCACGAAAGCGTGGAAGAGAGGGGATGCGTGGAAATGAAGATCTATCCGGTGTGCGCGAGATGTTCCATCGTCATGAACCCCAATGCGTTTGACGATGTGGCTCCGGGGTTTTTGATCAACGGCGAGTGCTACTGCCCGGAGTGCGCGAAGGATTGGCTCAAGGATGAGGTTGACAGCGATCCGGAAGCCGTGGCACGGGCCATGGGGATCGCGATCGTCGACATCCCGGAGGACTGATATGAACCAGTGTGAGCGGATCTTGAAGTATCTGGATGAACACGGCAGTATCACACGGGCCGAGGCCATGAGCGAGTGCGGGATCGCCAATTTCACGGCGCGGGTCTCTGACTTGCGGCGGGACGGCGTGGCGCTGGACGTGGAGACGGTCACGCAGAAGAACCGCTACGGCGAGACCGTGCGGTTTGCGAGATATAGGAGGAAAGAATGAACCTTTATGAAATTGACGCGGCCATTACGGCCCTGGTAGACCCGGAGACCGGCGAGGTCAGCGACTTTGACGCATTTGACCGGCTGAGCATGGCGCGGGATCAGAAGATCGAGAACATCGCACTATATTACAAGAATTTGGTGGCGGATGCCGCTGCCTACAAGGCTGAGAAGCTCGCCTTTGCCGAACGGCAGAAGGCGGCGGAGAACAAGGCCCAGCGCCTCAAGGACTATCTGGCGTATGCCTTGCAGGGGCAGAAGTTTGAATCCCCCCGCTGCGCGGTGAACTTCCGCAAGACTACCAGCGTGAATGTGTCTGACCCTGACACTGTTCTGGCATGGCTGCAGGACCACGCACATGAGGGCTGCATCCAGTATGCAGAGCCGACCATCAGCAAGGCGGAGCTTGCCAAGATCCTGAAAACAGAAGCCGTCCCCGGAGCGGAGCTGGTGGATGGTTATAGCGTGGGGGTGAAGTGATGAATATCTTTGAAAGCATTACCGCGATCATGCATGAGATCCCGGCGATTGGGAAGGAAAAGAAGAACCAGCAGCAGGGATTCAAGTATCGCGGCATCGACGATGTGATGAACGCTTTGCAGCCGATCCTTTCCAAGTACAAGGTATTCGTTGTGCCGGAGGTGATCGATCAGTCGCGGGAGGACCGTGTGACCAACAAGGGCGGTACGATTCTGTATTCCATGCTGAAAATCAAATACACGTTCTACGCAGAGGACGGCACCAACCTTTCGGCGGTGGTGATCGGCGAGGGCATGGACAGCGGAGACAAGGCCAGCAACAAGGCGATGGCGATTGCCATGAAGTATGCGTTTTTCCAAGTGTTCTGCATCCCCACCGAGGAAATGAAGGACCCGGACGCGGAAACGCCGGAGCCGAGCAGGCCGAAGGGACCGGCGATCCCAACGCGGCAGAAGCCGGGGTATAGATTGCCCCCGCAGGGCGATGCTACCGTTATCTGTGAGCACTGCGGCGGTCAGGTGATGGACTATTTCGACGGCAGGGCAACGGTGAAGGCGGCGCGTCTGGCGGCGAGAGCGAAGGAACTGTACGGCCATGCGCTGTGCGAGAAGTGCGTAGCGGATGCCAAGGAGGCCAACGATGCAGCGGGTTAACGTCACAGCGTTCCGCTGGACGATGGATGCCGCCGGAGACTGGCTATGCATACAGACCAACAAGGCGCGACAGGTGATTGATACGCTGAAAGATGGCAAAGCCTATGACGTGGAAATCAAGGAACACCGGGAGAAGCGGAGCCTCGACGCGAATGCGTACTTCTGGGTTCTGGTTGACCGGCTGGCTGAAAAGCTGCGGATTCCCAAAACGGAAATCTACCGACGGTATATCCGAGAAATTGGCGGAAATCATGAAATGGTCTGCGTGATCGATTCAGCCGTGGACAAGCTGCGGCGCGGTTGGGAACACAATGGGCTTGGCTGGCAGACGGATACCATGGCAAGCAGGATCCCCGGCTGCACCAACGTGATTTTGTACTACGGCTCCAGCACCTACAACACCCGGCAAATGTCACACTTGATCGATATGGCGGTGCAGGACTGCCAGGAGCAAGACATTGAGACCCTGCCTCCGGACAAGCTGGCGGGGATGATGGAGGAATGGGGATGCACAAAATGACAAAGGCCACGTCCATTCCGCAATCCGTGAAGGTTGTTGTATGGGCACGGGACAATCATCAGTGCGTGATCTGCGGGTCTCCCGCAGGCGCGCCTGTGGCCCATGTGGTACGGCGTTCACAGGGCGGCAGAGGGATCGAGCAGAACATTGCAACCCTCTGCCCCCGCTGCCACCGCCTGTTTGACGAGGGTCCATTAAGAGACCGAGAGCGCATCTATGTGCGGCTGGTGGCGTACATGAAAGCATTTTACCCGGATTGGAACCGGGAGGACATGATTTACAGAAAGGGAGCTATTTCATGCTGAACAGAATTATTGTGATGGGCCGGATGACCCGTGACCCTGAATTGCGCCGCACCAACAGCGGCACGGCGGTGGCATCCTTCACCATGGCTGTTGACCGGGACTTCAAGTCCCTGTCCGGCGAAAAGGAAACGGATTTCATTGATGTGGTGGTATGGCGCAACACCGCTGAATTTGTAAGCAAGTATTTCTCTAAGGGCCGCATGGCCGTGGTGGAGGGCCGTTTGCAGATCCGTGACTGGACCGACAAGGACGGCAACAAGCGCCGCACCGCCGAGATTGTGGCAGACAGCGTGTACTTTGGCGATTCCAAGCGGGACGGCGGGGACACGGCGCAGAGTGAACCACAGGGCGATTTCAGCGAGATCGAGGATGATGGGGATCTCCCGTTCTAAGGCGGTGGGCGAATGCCGAACAGGATCATCAAGGATAGCATCAGGACGAGCAAAAGCATCAATGCAATGTCGGACTTTCAGTTCCGATTGTGGGCGTACCTGATCACCTACGTTGATGATTATGGGCGCGGCAGCGCAGACCCGGAATTGCTCAAAGGCTTTGTATTCCCCCGCAGAAAAGGTGTGACTAAGGGAACGATCAGTAAGACGCTTGCAGAATTGGCGACCATAGGCTCTGTGATCCTCTATGAAGTTGACGGAGAACCGTACCTATGTTTTCCAAACTGGAGCGAACACCAGACGGTGAGGAACAAAGTAAGCAAATTCCCGGCACCTGCTGACGGATTGATTACATCTGAAATCAATTGCAATCAATTGCAAGCAGGTGAAAGCAAATGCGCCCGTAATCCAATCCAGAATCCAGAATCCAGAATCCAGAATCCAGAAGAAGTAGGCGGCGAGCCGCAAACGGCATCCCCGCCGGTGGTTTCCATCCCCCTAAATGACGGCACTGAATATCCGGTGTCGCAGGAGCAATGCCAGGAATGGGCAGGCGTGTACCCTGCTGTCGACGTGATACAGCAGTTGCGGGAGATGCGGGAATGGTGCCTGAATAACCCGGCGAAGCGGAAAACGGTGCGTGGTGTGCGCGGATTCATTACCCGTTGGCTGGCGAAAGAACAGGATCGCGGTGGCCGCAAGGGTGCGAAAGGCCACGGCAACAAATGCGAGGACGCTTGGGGGTATGTGTGATGGCGGGAGATTTTAAGCTGGCCGAGCTGTTGCGCCCATGCCGGAGATGGAAGGCGGCAAGGACGCCGGATGTGACGTACCAGTCTCAGCAGCTTTGTTGGAACTGCGCCAATGTATACGGCGGCTGCGAGTGGTCGGCGCGGTTTGAGCCGGTTCCGGGATGGGATGCAATTCCAACAACACGGACGGTCAGCGGGAAGTTTGTAGAGAAATCTTTCAGCGTCCATGCCTGCCCAAAATTCAGGAGGGGATGATTGAAAAATGTTTGGAAATAAGCGCTTGAAAGCAGAAATAGTCCGGCTGAGTTATCGAGTAGCAGAGCTGGAAGAGCGGCTTTGTCCATGCGAGCAGCATGACTGGAAGCGCACCGGAGTTGATTACAGCTACGATGGAGCAGGCGGTTGTGATGCCATGTATAACTACAAGTGCGCAAGGTGCGGTAAAAAAATGCGCTCCTTCCAGCCATACCTGGAATTGGATGGTGGTCTGGGAAATGATGCGGATCGTAGTTGATATTTACGGCGAGGACACGCAGGGCACGAAGGAGGCAGTAGCGATGCTATTGGAGCCTCTGGGCCGCGTCCGCGTGGTGCAGATCATCATTGATGGAAAGGAAGAAAAACGATGAAGGTTGAATTTACGGTCCCAGGTATTCCGATAGGCAAGGGCCGTCCCCGGTTTAAGAAAGACGGCAATACCTACACTCCGCAGAAAACGCAAGACTACGAGGACAAGGTGGTCCAGTGCTGGCAGTGCCAGAGCGGGAAGGGCTTTGCGGGCGGCATTCCGCTCAGGGCCACCGTCACGGCGTTCTTCACGGTGCCGAAAAGCACGTCAAAGAAAAAGGCCGCTGCGATGGACGGGACGCCCCACACCAAACGCCCTGACGCTGACAACGTGGCGAAGGCCATTCTAGACGCGCTGAACGGCCACGCCTACAACGACGATAGCGCAATCGCAGCTTTGACGGTGTGGAAGTATCAGACAACCGGAGCCTCCCGCGTGGAGGTCACCATTGAGGGGGAAAAGTAATGGACGCTGTGGAGTTTTTGGACAAGGTTGACCGTCTCAGCAAAAGAGGATCTACCGAAGAAAAAATGCGCTACAACGTTTATAGGGTAGCAGGAGATAACACGGGGGCGGTGAAGTTTGTCGAGCGATGGGACGCCGAGCACCACGTCAAAACCAGGCAGAGCGAGTTCTTGAAGCTGTTTCCGAACGCACAAACTGATTCGGGATGCCTTAATGCTTGCCCAATGGATGTATTCGGCAATACGGGTATCGACTGCAACAAGCGAACTTGCTTTGAGTGCAAAAAGGCGTTCTGGCTTGCGGAGGTGGAGGACGCATGAAACTATTGATCGGCGGAAGCCCCTGCACACATTGGAGCATCGCGCAGACGAAGAACCGCGAAACCGAAGCCAGCGGCATAGGCTGGGAGCTGTTTCTAAACTACCGTATCGCCCGCGACAAGTACAAGCCGGATTTTTTTCTCTACGAGAACAACAAGTCCATGTCGCCCGCTATCCGGGCGCAGATCACGGCGGAGCTGGGCGTGGAGCCTGTCCTGATTAACAGCGCCCTGGTGAGCGCACAAAACCGCCAGCGCCTGTATTGGGCGGGCAAACGGAACCAGGACGGCACATACAGCCAGGTGGCGGTGGAGCAGCCGGTGGACCGTGGGATCCTCCTGCGGGACATTTTGGAAAGCGGTGCTGTGACGTGGCACGAGAAAGCGTACACATTGAGAGCGAGTGCGGCGACAAAACAGGGCGTGTCAAATGTTTTGCGACACATCGAAACGAATGGGCATTTTGGCTATATGGGCGTGGCGGAGCCAGTCAACATGACAGTGGACGGTAAAGCCCAATGTCTGCGGGCTACCTACTACAAAGACGGTATCCGTAACATGGTTGGCAACACCATAGACCGCAAGACCTGTGTAGCGGAGCCGGTCAGAATCGGCACCATCGAGAGTAAGGCTAAGAACACAGACTTTGACAGCCAGCAATACCGGGTATATTCCCCGGACGGCAAAAGTGTGACCCTGTGCGGACAGGGCGGCGGCGTGGGGGCAAAAACCGGCCTGTATGCCGTGCCCGTTATCCCGGACGGGAAAGGGCAGTTTGTAATTAAGGCGGCAGGCGGAAAAGAAATCCCAGTTTACGAGGTTCGCGGCGGGCGGATCACCATCAAAGGAAAGACATACCCCATTAAACTGGCAGACGGATTTTACATCATTCGCAAGTTGACCGTGACGGAATGCAAACGCCTCCAGACCGTGCCGGACACATACGCCTTTCCTGTCAGCGACACCCAGGCGTATAAAATGCTGGGCAACGGCTGGACCGTGGACGTGATCGCCCACATTATGAGCCATTTTACCGGGCTGACAGAGGAGGCGGTGGAAGTGCTTTCCATGTACGATGGCATGAGCTGCGGCCATATCGCGCTGGACAAGCTGGGCGTACAGCCGTGGTTGCTCAGATACTACGCAACCGAGATCGACAAGTACGCCATCCAGACCACACAGCACAATTTCCCGGACACCGTACAACTGGGCGACGCGTTTTTGGTGCGGAACGATGATTGGAGATTGGGGGATGAATTATGAGAGATACAAACCTCGTAAATGCTCTGCGTGAGCACGCGGAATGGGCACGGGCAAATGAGTGGGAAACGCCGATCACGCTGGGCGATGATCTGGCGGAGGCCGCTGACCGGATCGAAGCGCAGGCGAAAGAAATTGAGAAACTGCGGGGGCAGGTGCCCCACTGGATCCCGGTGGAGGAGCGGCTACCGGAGAATTTTCGGAAAGTGCTGTGTTGGGGTGAGTATTTCCGCTATGGAGACTTTAATGGAATGTTTGTAAATTACGCACTCGGATATCAAAACAACGGGCGCTGGGGCGGTGAAGTTGCCAATGGAACAAATGCTCGTGCTTTGGCGTGGATGCCGCTGCCGGAACCGCCGAAGGAGAAATAATGGAAAATGTTAATTGCCTGCGTTGCCACTTTAGGCATGAGGATAACGGGAACTGTACTGCGGTCGGCGAGTTCTGCACGGCGGTTCCGGCTACCCACTGCCCGCTGCTGCGTCAGTATTTAGACACGGGCATGACACCGGAACAGTGCGAAAACGCAAAGGCCATTATCGAATCCGCCTTTAGCGATGACACGTCAAAGGCAGAACGGATTCGGGAGCTGTTGAAAGCCGACAAGGACGGTCGGCTGGTGGTGCCGCCGTGCAAGGCGGGAGATACGGTGTATGAGGTTACAAGTCGAAAAACCATAAGCGAATACCGAGTAAAGGCAATTCGTGTGGAATTGTTTTGTACATTCATTGAATGGGATATCGTAGCCGGGTTTGTTGATAAATCCATTTTCGGCGTACCGGTTGATGAAATCGGCAAGACCGTATTCCTCACTCGCGAGGCGGCGGAGAAAGCATTGGAGGCGTGAAAAATGAGTAAAGCCGTACTTATCAGCATCCGCCCCAAGTGGGTGGAGAAGATCGCCAGCGGCGAAAAGACTATCGAAGTCCGCAAGACCAGGCCAAAGCTGGCGACGCCATTTAAGGCCTACCTGTACGTGACGGCGGGGAATCTGTCTTACAGATGCCCGAATGGGATGATCTGCCATTGTAACGGAGGGCGAGCGGTCATTGGGGAGTATGTCTGCAACAAGGTGGACTGGATTACTCGAATCGGTTTTTCCGGCTCCCCCGTCCCGTCAAGGTACAGCATTTGCAGCCACAGCAATATGAATGTCTTACCCATCAACGATTTGCTCTATGCAGCCCGCCTGACATATCCGGAGCTGGCGGACTATCTTGCTGGCGGCGAGGGCTACGGCTGGCATATCTCCGACCTGCTGATCTATGACCAGCCGAAGGGATTGGACGAGTTTACTCGTCTGCGTGAAACGAAATTTGGCTCGGAGCCGGTGACAATCAAGCGCGCGCCCCAGAGCTGGTGCTATGTGGAGGAGGGCTGACGATGGCTGAGTACATTGGACGGGACGCGGCGATTAAGGCCGCAAAGCACGCGTGGGCAAAAGGGCTTGAGCCGTCGCAGTATATTGAGATCCTGCCCGCCGCCGACGTGGCCCCGGTGCGGCATGCCGAATGGGTAGTCTGTGGTGATGGCGATAACGTTCCGTGGATGTGTAGCCATTGCGGAAAGACAACGGCTCACAAGTATAAGGTCATGTATGGGAAATACTGCCCCCACTGCGGGGCGATAATGGACGGAGGTGCTGACCATGAGGCTGGTTGATGCAGACAAAATCCGGTGGAAATCATATCCCAATGATTACGGGGAAACAAATGATGACTATGTGGAAAAATGCGACATTGACAATATGCCGACAGTTGATGCCGTGCCGGTAGTACGGTGCAAAAACTGTGCAACTGGTATGGTGGCCGACAACAATAAATACATAATCTGTTGTAGCCTTGGCGTTGGTATGGAGTTTGACGATTTCTGTTCCCACGGCAAAAGAAAGGACGGAGGTGCTGAATGAAGCTGAAAGACTGGTTGATTATAGCCTTTTGGACGCTGGTCATAGCCGCTGGCATTGCGTTTATCGTGTTTTATTTCAAAAGCATTCTGACCGCCGACATTCCACTGTGGCTGAAACTGTACTTGTTAAGGGGGAAGTAAGATGGCCAAACAATCTGGATACTTGCAACGGTGGGAGAACGAGACCAACCGGCTGCTTCAGGCAACGATGGTTATAACCTCGCAATATGACATTGATACACTGCAAATCGCGATCCACCAGACGGAGGGCTGGGGCTATGATCGCATTATGCGGCTCACCGAAGCATGGGCAGAGGTGAGAAAAGAATACAGGCCGGCGCTGGACTACAAAAACCCGGAGGCGGACGTCCGACAGGAGCACATGGCCCGGGTGCTGGCGGAGATCATCAGCGGGAAGGCAGAGCTGATCCGGTTCCCGGATCGGTATCCAAACGCGAAAAAGATCAAATACGGGAGGTAAGAAAATGTATAATTCAAACAATGGGAACGTGGACGTTGCACCAACTTGCAACTCGGCCTATGAGCCGGATTGTGTGAAGGAACCCCGATTAGTTGGGATGAAAGAATCACTTTTAGCCCTGCATGACCGTAATGAAAAAATGCGTGCGCTAATCTGTGAAATTCGAAGTGGGCTGTTTGGCCTTAACCCGCCGGAATGGAACATGCCTGAATGCAATTGCGCTCAAGATGTTACGAATGATTGCAATGCGATTTCCACGCAAAGCATTGAACTTCTAATGGACATCCTGCGAGGGCTAAACGGCGATTGATGGGAGGTGCCTATGCAGAAGGAAGATATATCGCTCCTGCGCATCTATGCGAAGAATGACATGAATTGCGTGAAAACAGCGAAGGAAATGGACATCCATCACAACAGCGTGATCTATCGGCTGGGCAAAATCAAGTCGGAAACCGGGCTGGATGCGCGGAAGTTCTGGGACTTGGTGATGCTGCTGGAAATGGAGGAATCATGAAACTTGGACAGGTGGTTCGGGCCAGATTTAAGTCCATACCTTCCCAGCTGGAACGGCAGCACCCGACGTATGAGCAGCTGTATCCGTTCCGGCGCGGAGAGGTAATTTACATCCACTCGAAGGTCCGGTTTGCCAGTGTGCGGACGGAAACGGCGGGCGGCCCCGTGGTAGAGAATTTTCGGCTATGTGAGGTGGCTATGTGAGTACATTCCCGGAACGGCTGCGCAAATTGAGAGAATCTGAGCGGCCTGCTAAAAGCATGAGAGTGAAAGCGGAGCTGATTGGGATCGGGCATGACACGTTGCGGAAGTACGAAACCGGAGAGAACGAACCGGTTCTCAGCCAGTTGAAGTTGATAGCGAATCATTACCACGTCAGTTTGGATGAGCTTGCATGGGACGAGGGTGAGCGAGAGAGTAAACCTTTATAGTATCGCAAAAAAAATTGGTCTTTGCCCCCAATTCGGGGCAAGCGTAGAAAAATATGTGTCAGAATGAGGGTGCGGGGTTATATCCGCATCCTCATTCTTTCCATCCATCCTTTCTTTCCTCCTGACCCCGGCGGAATGCCGGGGATATGCAGACGTAGCTCAGTCGGCAGAGCACCGCGCCGGGAGGTATGCGCTGGTTCAAGCCCAGCCGTCTGCACCATGGCGGGGAGCGTTTCGGGTGATGCGTCCTCGCTCCAAGAATATATAAGCTGCGGCCTGTAAAAGCAGCTCATCTCCGGCAACTGGTACTTGCCCTTGATGCCCCGGTGCAATTCCGGTTGGGTATAGGACCCCTCGCACCTCTCAACGATGTGTCCCAGAGGGGACATTTGGACAAACTACGCTGCCGAAGTTCCAGCAGGTCACTGTGATTGCGCACGGTGGCAGCAGTTTTAGACGGCAGTACCGCAGTGGAGGGCAGAAAGGCAATCTGCCGCCCGGAGGCGAGACCGCAAATACTCGCATTGTTGGAGATGCCGGAGCGCCGACCGGCTCACTGCGGAGATATGCGGCATAGGTGCCCCGTAAGGGGAGACCACAGCGAGTGACGGGGACTTTCCCTGAAGCGCTAAAGCAGGGCAGGACTGCAATGCCGTACCATCCCGGCCAGCGGGCGAGGAAGCGTAAAAAGCTAAGTATCAGGCGGCTGGTATAATTGCCAAGTTCCTGATGGCTGGTAGGAAGACGCAGCGCAGCCGGGAGCCGATAAAAAGACCTTGCGTACCATGTTTGGCTCAGGGAGATCCGGACACGCAAGATGTGTATGCCCCTCGGGGCGGGTAAAGTCTGCTATGTAAGGCCAAGGGGTGGGGGCTGGTAGCAAAATAATGTTAAGAGGTTATGCGAAATGAAAATGAAAAAGTATGTTGGCACGAAAATCATTGAGGCAGCCCCTGCTATTCGCAAGGGTGGCACGGTCTACGAGAAGGACCAGCCCATCCCCAAGAGTATGGACCCCGAGGAAGATGGCTACAAGGTCCGCTACCAGGACGGTTACGAGAGCTTTAGCCCAAAGTATGTGTTCGAGGCCGCATATCGGGAAACAGACTGCCTGAGCTTTGGCCTTGCCATTGAAGCAGCGAAGAAAGGGAAGAGAATTGCCCGTCGCGGATGGAATGGAAAGAATCAGTATGTCGAGCTTGCGGAGCGCATCAGCTATGAGAATGCTGCGCATGAGGTGATCAACGCCATTCACGAAGCTATCGGTAACAAAGCGCTTGCTTTTGTCGGCACATCCGGCGTGCAGCTCGGCTGGCTGGCATCGCAGGCGGATATGCTTGCCGATGACTGGATGCTCGTGGAGTAAATTATTACCGGTAGCAAACCAGGAGGATGGCATGGAAATCACAAAACGGCGGCTTGCGGATATTGTGCCGTATGCCGCAAACGCAAAAAAGCATGATAAGCGGCAAATTAACAACGTTGCGGAGAGCATCAAGCAGTACGGATTTGTACAGCCGATTGTGATTGACCGTGACGGCGTGATCGTAATCGGCCACTGCCGAGCTTTAGCGGCAAAGAAGCTGGGTATGGAAGAAGTGCCTTGCGTCTGCGTGGACGATCTGACACCGGAGCAGGTGAACGCCCTGCGGCTGGTGGATAACAAGAGCAACGAGAGCGACTGGGATTTTGACCTGTTGGCTGATGAACTGCCCGGTCTTGACCTGTCGGCGTTTGACTTTGAATGGGGTCTGCGTGATGAACTGAACGATTCCGTTGTCGAGGATGATTATGAACCTGTCATTCCGGCGGAGCCGAAGAGCAAGCTGGGCGATGTGTACCAGCTTGGAGACCATCGCCTTATGTGCGGAGACAGCACGTCTTTGACAGACGTACAGAAGCTTGTGGGGGGGGGCACAAATCGATCTTCTTCTCACCGATCCTCCGTACAATGTGGACTATCAGGGCACCGCCGGTAAAATCAAGAACGATAACATGGAAGATGCAGCCTTTAGGCAGTTCCTGACGGATGCTTTCTCCAATGCGGCGATGGTTATGAAACCCGGCGCTCCGTTCTACATCTGGCATGCAGACAGTGAAGGGTATAACTTCCGTGGTGCGTGTAAAGATTCGATGCTGCGCGTCCGGCAGTGCCTGATTTGGGTAAAGAATTCCCTCGTAATGGGGAGACAGGATTTCCAGTGGAAACATGAACCTTGCCTGTACGGTGAGAGCGAAATTGAAGAGGACAATCACGAGCCTTGCCTGTACGGGTGGACGGAGGGCAAGAAGCATTACTTCTTCAAGAACCGCAGACAGACTACCGTTCTGAATTTCGATAAGCCTGTCAAATCTGCGGAGCATCCGACCATGAAGCCGATTAAGCTGTTTGATTACCAGATGCAGTGCTCCAGCAAGCCAGGAGAGAATGTTCTCGACCTGTTCGCTGGATCTGGAACAACGATCATGGCAGCGGAGCAGAATGGCAGACACGCTTTCTGCATGGAGTATGACCCAAAGTATGCCGACGTCATTGTTGACCGGTGGGAGAAGTTCACCGGGAAGAAGGCGGTGCTCCTGAATGACTGATGCTCAGGCGACTGCGCGGAGGATGTTGAAGAAAAACCATCAGTATTTATCCACACAGCAAATGAAAACACTGAACGGGCTGATTAAGTCCGGCGACATTACAGGGGCCATGAATGGCCTGCATACATTGGTGGCGAGAAAGCTGACTGCGAGGAAGAAATCTCTGGCATGATCAAATCTTAAGGAATGGAGGGGTGGAAGTGGCACGGACTGGAAGGCCGAAAAAGGTAATAAATCAAAAGCTGTTTGAGAACCTATGTGGTATCCAGTGCACGGAAGCAGAAATCTGCGGAGTGCTTGAGTGCAGCGCAGACACCCTGAATCGATGGTGCAAACGGACGTATAAAATGACTTTTGCGGACACATATAAAAGCAAAAGTCAGGTGGGAAAGTCGAGCCTGCGGAGAGCGCAGTGGAAGCTGGCCGAAAAGAACGCAAGCATGGCTATCTGGCTGGGGAAACAGTACCTTGGACAGCGCGATATTGTTGAGCTGGGCTTGCCGACGGATAACACGCAGGAGGACGCTTTGAGCGTGAGCCTGCGTGAAATGGCAGAAGGGCTGGAGAGCGATGATTAGCGCAAAGCAGAAGAAAATTCTCGCTTATCCATATTCCAAGTATGATGCGCTGATTTGCGACGGCGCTGTGCGTTCCGGCAAGACCTCCATTATGATGTGGGCGTATGTGCGCTGGGCGATGGAAAATTTCAGCGGTCAGCGTTTTGGCGTGTGCGGCAGAACGGTGGACAGCTGTACCAAGAACATCATCGTACCGTTCACGGCGATGAGCCTTGCAAAGGAACGTTATATCGTCCGCTGGCGGCGCGGTGACAAGGTAATGGAAGTGCGGCGCGGAGCCGTGACAAATTACTTTGAAGTGTTCGGCGGCAAGGACGAGGCGAGCTATACACTGATCCAAGGCCGCACACTGGCGGGTGTGTTGCTGGACGAGGTGGTATTGATGCCACGCTCATTCGTGGAACAGGCGCTTGCACGTTGCTCCGTTGACGGCGCGCGGCTGTGGTTCTCTTGTAACCCCGGCAGCCCACACCACTGGTTCTATCAGGAGTGGATCAAGCGGAGCCGTGAGCGTAATGCACTGTATCTACACTTTGAAATGACGGACAACCCCGGCCTGAGCAAGCGCACCCTTGAACGGTACGAGAATATGTATGCCGGTATATTTTATGACCGGTATGTGCGCGGCCTGTGGGTAGCGGCAGAGGGCATCGTTTATAAGGACTTCGCCAACGATACAGAAAAGTATTTGATCGGAGACCCTTTGGAGTGGGCCAAGCAAAACGGCACCAGCTTCTCAATCATTTCAATTGGCGTTGACTTCGGCGGTACAAAGTCCGCAACGAAATTTCAAGCCACCGGGATTACAAAAAATTTCCGGGTTGTGGCGTTGGAAGAAGAATACATCAAAAACGAAGAGATTGACCCGGATGCATTAAACCGGCGTTTTGCTACGTTCTGCCAGTTGATAACGTCAAAGTATGGTTACAGCCAGACACGAGCGGATAGCGCGGAAACGGTGCTTATACGAGGGTTGGATCACACGGCACAAAAACTCCGGCTGGGTACCCAAGTCAAGAACGCACTGAAAATGCAAATCACAGACAGAATTCGGCTGGTGGTGCTGCTGATGAAGCAGGGGCGGTTCAAAGTTTCCAGAAACTGCCCACATCTGATCGATGCACTGCAATCCGCTATTTATGATCCTGATAAATTTGAGGACGAGCGCTTGGATGATGGCACGTCCGACATCGACAGCTTGGATGCCTTTGAGTACAGCATTGAGCCTTATTACAAAGACCTGGAACGTGCCGGTCACATGATGGGACGGTGAAATAGTGAATATTCGCAGAGCATTAAAGGATCTTGGGTTTGACACGGTCGACAGCAAATTTTACTCTCTGATCGACCTGTGGGACGCATGGTATAAGGGAAACGTTGAAGATTTCCACAGCTATACGGTGTGGAATGGCATTGAAGAGCTGGAGTGCCACCGTTATTCGGTTGGAATGGGAAAGAAAGTCTGCGAGGATTGGGCCAACCTCCTAATGAACGAGCGAGTCAACATCACGCTTGAAGGCAAACAGGAACAGGAATTTATCGATACTGTTTTTGCCGATAACAATTGGGAGGTCAAGGCTAACGAATCGCAGGAGCGCAAAGCGGCAGTAGGAACCGTTGCGTATGTGCCGGTGATGGAAGGCATGGGAATTAACCCAGATACAGCAGAAATCATTGACTCTGGCCGCATTCGCATCAACTATGTCAGCGCCGGGAACATCTACCCGCTGACGTGGGATAACGGCGTTATCCGCGAGTGTGCGTTCGCATCCACTCGAAAGGTCGATGACACAGAATATACTTACATCCAGGTGCACAGGCTGCGCAACGGCGAGTATGACATTGAGAACCATCTGTATGATGCAGAGGAAATCCCACTGGCCAGCGTGAAAGGGTTTGAGACAATTCCCCCGGTGGTTCATACCGGCAGCGACAAGCCGCAGTTTGTGATCGACCGGCTGAACATTGCAAACTCTGACGAAAACAACCCGCTTGGCGTGGCTGTGTTTGCCCACGCCATCGACCAGCTTAAGAGCGTTGACATTACCTATGATAGCTATGTGAACGAATTTGTGTTGGGCAAGAAGCGCATTGTGGTGCAACCGGAGGCAACCAAGAGCATTGACGGTCGTCCAGTGTTTGATAAGCGTGAGACCGTTTATTATGTACTTCCGGAGGACAGAGGCGGCAACGGCAACATCTTACAGCAGGTCGATATGTCGCTGCGGACAGCGGAGTTTAACACCGGTATGCAAGATATGTTGAACATCCTGTCCAGCAAGTGCGGTTTCGGTGAGAACCATTACAAATTCAATCAGGGAAGCATCGCAACTGCCACGCAGGTCATCAGCGAGAACAGCACCCTGTTTCGCACAATCAAAAAACATGAAATTGTGCTTGAGCAGGCAATCACAGAGTTGTGCCGGAGCTTGCTCCGCATGGGGAATCGGTACATGGGCGCATCCCTCAATGAGGACGTCCAGATCTCCATTGACTTTGACGATTCCATCATTGAGGACAAGGGCCAGGACTTTAACCGTGACGTGCAACTTCTTAATGCTGGCATCATGAACGATTGGGAGTTCCGTATGCGCTGGATGAATGAGGACGAAGCCACCGCAAAGGCAGCGCTGCCAAAGGCACAGGACATGGTGACCGAGGAAGAAACGGAGGTCGAGTAATGGGATTTGGAGAAAATACTGGGACTTTTGGGGTTGTGAAAAATGAGCCGGTATCCATTTACCCCGGAACTACTTGATGCGCTCCCAGAGGATCTGGCAGAACTGTTCCGGGCGCTTGAACTTGTGTTGCTGAATGAAATCTGTTCCCGGTTGAAAGCTGCGGATGAACTGAACGAGGTAACGGTGCAGGACATCCGGGCACTGCGGTCTCACGGCATCGACCTAAAGGAAATCAAGAAAGCAATCCGCGAAACTTCCGGCATCAGCAAAACGAAGCTGGACAAGCTGCTGGGCGATGTGGTCGCAAGGAACCAACAGTATTACACTGACCTGATTGACCTTGCGCATATCACACAGCCTGAGACACTGGTTGACGCTGCGGAAGTTGCGGCGATCAGGACGCAGACACTTAATACATTCCACAATCTGACCGCATCCATGGGCTTCCTGGTGGACGCTGGGCGTACGATGCTCCCACCTGCCAAAGCGTACCAATGGGCACTTGACAGCGCAGCGTTGCAGGTGCAAAGCGGTGCAATCAACTACAATCAGGCGATTAAAACGGCTGTGAAGGAACTTGCGGACAGCGGTCTAAAAGTGGTTGACTACGAAAGTGGTCATCGGGATCATGTCGATGTTGCCGTGCGAAGAGCCGTAATGACCGGCGTATCTCAAATCTGCTCCAAGTATACGGAGCAATCTGCAGAATATCTGGATACACCCTATTTTGAAGTTTCGGCCCATGTTGGCGCACGAGATAAGCCGGGACCGTCACCATGGTCATCGCATAAGGATTGGCAAGGCCACGTTTACAGCGTACGTGCTGGGGACATTTACCCGAGCATTTATGACGTTTGCGGGCTGGGCGCTGTTGACGGCCTGGAAGGGGCCAACTGCCGCCATAGGCGGTTCCCGTGGGTTGAGGGCGTGTCCGAGCGCACTTACACGGATGAACAGCTGGAACACATCGATGATGGCCATGGATGCACGTTTGATGGCAAGGATTACACGGCATACGAGGCAACCCAGATGCAACGCCGCATTGAGCGGACCGTTAGAAAGCTAAAACGCGAAAAAGCCGCCTACAAGGCCGCAGGATTGCATGAAGATGAGACTGCGGTAAACATACGCCTCCGGCGGTTAAACGCTAAATACAAGGCGTTTAGCGCGGAAGCTGGCCTGCCGGAGCAACCGGAGCGGATGCGCATCTATAATGCTACTCCCATTTCAAAAAGCATAAAAAGCACCGGTAATGGCAACAGCGGTTCCCCGGGAGATCCGGTTTTGGTTGGTACTGTTGATTTTTCTGATAAAACAGCAACCATGAAAGTTTTAAGCGATGCTGAGAAAGAACTGGCTGATTTTGATTACGAAGTTAATTACTCGGTGACGAAAGATGGCAAAGTCTGGCGCGTCTCCGGGGAAGCAGCAACGGTAGACTTGTCTGCTATACCGAGCACCCTAAATGGGTCATATTCGTATCACAATCACCCGCGTGAAAAAACGCATTATTCTTTTAGTGCAGAAGACGTTGCGTTCTTTATGGACAGAAAAGAAGAACTTTCCATTGCGTCTGATGACCGATTTATATACATTATGAGACGAACAGCCAAAACCGTTGAAAAGGCTCACGATGTGGTGTACAATCGCTTTAAGGAACTGGAACGAACGGACGTATTTGAGATGATGTGGAAAGGGCAGATAAACCCGGACGTTGATAAGTACCACGAAGTAATGAAGATTTTAAGTAAAGAGCTGGAGGTTGACTATGTACGCAAAGAAAAAAATAAATGAAAACCATCCACTCTTTAATGAGTACAAGGCAAAATGCGACGCACTTTTTCATGAATGCTGGGCTAAAGTAGATGAAGAAAGGGCAAAATACCCCGATTGGAAAGGACGAGACCACCCATCTGATTTGGCGGTATATGCAATTGAGAAAGAGTGCAACTCAAAGCTTAGAGACCTACAACGTGAATATGATTTCCTGTTTTCCGAGGTGACGGACAATGAATGATGATATCATGCGCGCTGTGGAAGCTATTCTTAAACGTGGCAATGATGCGGAGATCCGGCGCAAGGGCGACGGGTACATCGTGTTAGAGGTCAAGAAAACAATCAAATATTCAACTCCCGCGTAATTGGGCGCGGGAAAGGGCAATAGGAGCCAGCTACCGAGTTTTTCTCGGCGGTTGGCTCTTTTCTTTCGATAAAACCCGCGAGGCACAGCGGTTTTTATACAATCTATCGCCGCGACGAACTGCGGACAAGGGAAAGGAAGATAGAACAATGGCACTTACACGTAAACTTTTGAAGGGCATGGGTCTCACCGACGAACAGGTGGATACCATCATCGAGGCGCATACGGACACCGTGGACGGCTTGAAGGCTGACATCAGCAAATACAAGGCGGACGCGGAGAAGCTGCCCGGCATCCAAAAGCAGTTGGATGACCTCAAGGCAGCAGGTGACGGCGGCTATAAGGAAAAGTATGAAAAAGAACATTCGGATTTTGAAGCTTATAAGTCCGGCATCGCCGAAAAGGAAAGCAAGGCGGCAAAGGAAAAGGCTGTCCGGGCTTACTTTGAGAGCAAAAACATCACCGGTGCAAATCTCGACCTTGCCATGCGCGGATGCGGCGAGGAAATGTCTGCATTGGAGCTGGACGGCGAGAAGATCAAGGACACCAAGAGCCTTGACGCTCTCGTAGACGGCACCTATAAGAGCCTTGTTTCTAAGCCTGCTGTCCGGCTGGACATGGGCGCACGGCTCAACGAGGGCGGAAAGCCTATGACCAAGGACGAGATTATGCAAATCACCGACAGAACTGAGCGGCGCGCTGCAATCGCCGCAAATATGGATTTGTTTAGAAAGGAAGAATAAAAATGGCTGTTGATCCTAAGCTGATTAAGAAGGAAGATCTCGCCCGTGTTCGTGAGATCGAATTTACCGAGATGTTCGGCTATTCCATCAAGAAGCTGATGGAGGCTCTGGGCGTTACTCGTAAGATCGCCAAGCAGGCCGGTACTGTGCTCAAGAGCTACAAGGCTACCGGCACTTTGGAAGACGGCGCTGTGGCTGAGGGCGAGACCATCCCCCTGAGCAAGTACAAGACCGAGGCTGTGAACTACAAGGAGATCACCTTGAAGAAGTGGCGCAAGGCCACCTCTGCCGAAGCAATCGCCGATCGCGGCTACGATCAGGCGGTTGAAATGACCACCGATGAAATGCTAAAGGATGTGCAGAAGGGCATCCGCAAGGACTTCTTCGACTTCCTCGCAACCGGTACGGGTACGGCCAGCGGTGCGACCTTCCAAGCGACCTTGGCTCAGGCATGGGGCCAGCTGCAGGTGCTGTTCGAGGATGACGAAATCGGCGCAGTGTATTTCATGAACCCGCTGGACGTTGCGGACTATCTCGCAACTGCCAACATCACCCTGCAGACCGCTTTCGGCATGACCTATGTCGAGAACTTCCTCGGTCTGGGCACTGTGATCTTGAACTCCAGCGTCCCAAAGGGCAAGATTTACGCCACTGCCAAAGACAACATCGTCCTGTACTACATCCCTGTGAACGGCGCTGATCTGGGCGAGGTGTTCAACTTCACCACTGACGCCACCGGTTATATCGGCATCCACGAGGAACCCGATTACACCAACATGACCGCATCTGATACCGTTATTAACGGCATGGTGCTGTTCGCCGAGCGCATTGACGGCGTGGTTGTCGGCTCCATCACTCCGGCAGTGGGGGGCTAACCGAACTGCTGAGTGAGCCTGACCCTGAAACCCCTGCTTTCTTCGACATGACAAAAGCTCAATTGCTTGATTATGCCGGGAAAAACGGGGTGGACGGGGTCAGCAGTTCAATGCGCAAGGCTGACATAATCGCAGTATTGGAAGGGAGCTGACCAAATTGACATACGCTGATTACACATACTACTCCGGTGTCTATATGGGCACTGTAAGCAGTGGGGATTTTCCGCGTCTAGCTGTCCGGGCCAGCTCCTTCCTCGATTATTTCACGCAGAACCGAGCCAAGGACAACGTGGATCTGGATGCGGTAAAGATGTGCTGCTGTGCGCTGGTTGACAAGTATGCGGTTATCGAAGCTGCGCAGGCGCTTGCAATGAAGAACCTTGCGACTGCTGCCGCTAATGACGCAGAAGTCAAAAGTGAAACGGTGGGCGGTTATTCCCGCACACTTGCGACCGGCGGCGAATCTGCCGTTTCCGCACTGAACGCTACGGATGGAGCAAGAAAGCTGCTTGCAGAGACCTGCATGGAGTATCTCGCCCATACTGGCTTGCTGTACCGAGGGAGGGGGTGCGGATCATGTACGCTCCCCACACTGTAACGATCTACAATCCGGTCAAAGAAACCGACAAGGAGACGTTTCAGGAAACGCAAAAGCTGTATGTGACCGTACTTCGTGGCGTGATGCTGCAAGCGTCTAAGGCGGTTAACGTGCGCGAGAGCGGTCTTGCCGGGGCTGATGCAGTTGACCTCTACATCCCGTTTGGCGTGGAAGCTGTGGACGGTTTTACCGGCAAGGTGAAAGCCTATGTCGGTCCGCAGCGGTTTTACGCCGCAGAGGACAAAATCGACCTGTGGACGCTTTCTGTCAAAGGCAATGGCGGGACAACGTTTTTCATCAAAGGCGAGTTTGTGACGGACAATGAAACTGTGGCGCTGGCTCAGGACAACTGCTACACCGTGACCAAGGTTGACGAGAAAGATTTCGGCAGCGTTGATATGCAGCACTGGCAGGTCGGAGGCGTGTGATATGGCGTTGAAATTTTCCGTTCAGACGGACGGCATGGACGCTGTAAAAGAGGCCGTTTCCAAGGGCTGTGATCGCGCAGAACACGTTCTGGCGGTGCAGGTCGCAAAAGATACCGCTCCGTTCGTACCTATGCTCACAGGCTCTCTAAGGACGCGTACACGGGTAACGGGAAACACGGTTGTTTATCCAGGGCCGTATGCCAGATATCTGTACTACGGCAAACTGTACGTTGATCCGCTGACCGGAAGCTCTTATGCGCGGAAGGGCGTTACGAAGGTTCCGGCAGTGCCGGAGAAGGATTTGATTTTCCACAGAACCGGGACCTGCTCCCATTGGTTCGAAGCATCCAAGGCACAGAACATGGAGAAGTGGGTGCGTGTAGCAGAAAAGGCGGTGAAGCGTGATCTCTAAAGAAAAACCTGTAATGCTGGCATCCAGCAGCGAAAAGGCAGACCTTGACCGCCTGATGCTGATTTGGGCAAACCGTTTCCCCGGTATTCCGGAGAATGTGGATCTGATCAAGTACGAGTATTTCGCGGCAAAAACGGTAGGCATGGCGCTTTCCTCCGTTCAGGGGGCCGTTATCACCAAGAAGTATATCTGCGGCGGATATCAGGCGGAGTATTCGTTCGAAATCCATTACCAGATCGCACCACCCGGCAAGAGCGACGATACACGCTTGAAGGCGGTTGAGGTTTTAAACAAATTTGCGGACTGGGCGCAGATGCAGCGACCGGACATTGGAGAGGGCAGGCGCGCCCTCCGCGTTGAGACTTCTGCGTTTGCATCGTATCTCGGCGCGACAAGCGACCAATACGAGGACTACATGGTCCCGCTAAAACTGATTTACGAGGTGAATGTATAATGGCAGATTTAACTTTTGCGACGCCCGAAGGTCAGACCATTGACCGCGAGCTTTTGATCGCGTATCTGAATACCGGCTCTAAGGAATCTCCTACTTGGAGCGCCATCGGTAAGCGTGTGGAGGATTCCAGCGAAGAGATGGACTGGGGTCAGGAGAGCAAGCAGGACATTCTGGGCAACACCTTCACCACCATGAAGAAGCCCGTTATTTCCCAGACCTTTGATCCCATCCCTCTGGATGCCGGTGACGCTGCTGCGGTGAAGATGTGGAACCTTGCCGTCAAGGATCATGACGCGCAGGCTCTTGCCAATCAGGATATGATGATTGGACACTTCTACGCTACGTCCGGCGAGGCGAAGTTTGCCGAGCGGTATGATTCCTGTGCTATTGCCGTGACCGGCATCGGCGGTGACGGCGGCGGTACGCTCAACATCACGAGCGAGATTACCTACGGCGGCAATCGTACGCTGGGCACCATTACCAAGGATACCAGTGGCGTGACCTTTACGGCAGGGGCTTAAAAACAAAGGGGCGGGCGCAAACCCGCCCCAATTTCGGAGGCTATTATGAAAGACCTGATTTTCGATACCGGTTTAGTTACCTACAACATCAACGGCAAATGCGAATTCTCTTTTAACCCCACCGACAGCGCCTTTGTGGAAAAGCTGTTTAATGCCTTTGATATCCTCGACAAGAAGCAGGATGCATACAAGGCAGAGGTGGAAAAGACCGCCAACAAGCGGGAAGTTTTTGAAACCGCCCGGAAGATGGACGAGGAAATGCGCGAGATCATCAACGATGTGTTCGGCTTTGACATTTGCTCTGCCCTGTTTGGCGAGATGAACGTATATGCGCTGGCGGACGGCCTGCCTGTGTGGGCGAACCTGATGCTTGCCATCATGGATGAGGTTGACACCACCTTTGCCCGTGAGCAGAAAGCCACCAACCCCCGCGTGAGCAAGTATACAAAGAAGTACCATAAATGAGGTACGATCTGCCGACTGCCGTAGAGGTAAACGGCACTGAGTACCAGATACGCTCTGACTATCGCGATATCCTGACGATCATTGAGGCACTGTCTGACGCTGAGTTGTCGGAGGAAGAAAAGGCCGAGGCCATGCTTGACATTTTCTATCCAGACTTTGCGGAAATGCCGCAGAGCGACTACGAGGAAGCGATCAAGCAATGCGCAAAATTCATCAACTGCGGCGAAGAGCAGCGTGAGGAAAAGCGTGGGCCGAAGCTGATGGATTGGCAGCAGGACTTTCCCCTGATCGTTGCCCCAGTCAACCGCGTTCTGGGACAAGAAGTCAGATCTGTTGAGTATCTGCACTGGTGGACGTGGGTATCCGCGTATCAGGAAATCGGGGATTGCACCTTTGCCCAGGTTGTGGGAATCCGCAATAAAAAGGCAAAGGGGAAGAAACTGGATAAAAGCGAACAGGAGTTTTACAAGCAGAACCGGCACCTGGTTGACTTCAAGCGGCAGTATACGGAACAGGACGAGGACGTTATCAGCAAATGGATATGAAAACCGCCCTCCGGAGAGGGCGGTGGGCGCATTAAATGTTTTTCATAGCTTTTGCGATTTCTTTCGCCTGTTGACGCATGGCATCGGATTTGTTTTGCTCCATAGCCGAAATTACGGAGTCTCTGAAAACGCCAGGTGACTTTGTACTTGTAAACAAAATCCGATCAGATGAAGTGTCAATTTGCAATGCTCCATATTTATACTCTCGCCATGACGATTTTACAGACACACCGTTTATCTTGTTAATTGGCACATCTACTGAAATCTTTTTCGGTACTGAAATGCGAACAATGAGGCGTTTGTTTGTCAAAACAACATGGTTCATGGTCAGCCTGAAAATTTCGTATAAGACCGGGAATGCAAAGACCCAAGGGACAAAAAACCATACATCCTCCATTTGCATTAAAGAAGCCTTGCACACGGCGAATACAAATAAAATGCACCACGATATAAGTGGGATACATGAAAATTTGAGCGTGTCGAGAACTTCTTCGCCCGGCAAAAGAGCTGCTGTTTGCTTTTTTTGCATGGGAGGCTCAATTTTCTTTGTTGGCGTCGAAAAATCCCAATCACATCTTTCGATTTTTCGCTTGTAGTATGAAATTTCTTTTCTTGAGCAGTCATAGCCGGGTAAATCGTTGATGTATTTTGCAACGAGTTTAATATCTGCGCTTAAGTAATTTGTGCATTTTTTTAAGTATGCGGAGATTTCAAAAGCCGAAAGATACACGGTTGCTACAATGTTGACGTCAATTTTATTCCCGTTTTTATCAAATAAATTACTACACATTTGTGTGACATGATCTTCCATTGATACCAACTCCTTTTATCAAGCATAACATAAAATGCATAAAAAGCAAGGGAAAGAAGGCGATTGCATGGCAGATGGCTCCATCATCATAAAAACGGACATTGATGATAAGCAGGCACAAAACGAACTAAACCGGCTTACTAAAAAAATAGATTCGCTTAATGAAAAAATCAGCGATAAAAAGCAGCAGGCAATGCCACTCGTGGAGCAATCAAGGCAGATTGCCGCAAACCTTGATGAAGCTAAATCTAAACTGTCGCAAATGAAAAGCGGAAACGAATTTTTTACATCAAGTGCGATTAAAGACCAGGAACAAACCGTGGCAACGATGCAAAAAGAATGGGATGGTGTGCAAAAAAGGGTTGAGGCTGTAGATGCGTCCCTTGCCAAGGATACCAGAAGCCTTGGACGAATGAGCAACCGGGCGGGAGAACTTTCTGCGCAGATTGCTGGCGCAAGTAAGAGTTCTACTGCGCTGGCCGCTGCAAGTAAAAAAGCAGACAAATATATGGATCGGTTTTCTCGCAGAGTAAAAGGGCTTGTCCGTCGCGTGTTCGTGTTTGGCTTAATTGTGCAAGGACTCCGCTCCGTGCGCGAGTGGCTTGGGAAGGCGGTTAAAACCAACGATCAGGCTACAAAAGCGCTATCGCGATTAAAAGGTGCTTTGCTAACACTCGCACAGCCGTTTGTGAATGTTTTGCTTCCGGCGTTTACATCATTCGTGAATTTGCTAACCCAATTTGTGACTGCTATGGCAAAAATTACAGCGGTTTTGTTTGGGTCGACGATTGACCAAACAAAAAAAGAAGCAGAGAACCTTTACAAAGAATCGGACGCTTTAGACGAAACGGGCAAATCTGCAAAAAAGGCTGGCAAAGCGCTTGCCTCATTTGATGAGATTAATAAATTAGGCGGAGACAATAAGGAAAAAACAGAACCGGACTTTAATTTTTCTGAAAATGAAAATTGGCTCGATAAAATGCTTGGAAGCGCAGCGGAAAAAGTTGCAAGCGCTTTGATCTTAGCGGGCATTGCCTTTATTGCCATCGGCGCATCGGTTGGGAGCATTAAGATGGTTATAACTGGATTGCTTCTCATTGGCGCTGGGCTTTTTGTCGCAGAGGAAACCGGAGTTTTGCAATCCTGGGTGGATACACTTGGACTCAATAATGTTGCAGAATTTATTGTGACGGCTGTAATCCTTGCTGGCATTGCAATGGTCGCAATCGGAGCGGCAACGGGAAACATCCTCCTTGTGATTGCTGGACTTTTGCTGATTGGCCTTGCCGTTCTTTATGCAAAAAACAGCGGCATGATGGATGATTGGGCAGAAACGCTTGGGCTTAATCGTGCTGCATCTTTTATTACGGCAGCATTGTTGATCGCTGGCTTTGCGTTAATCGCCATTGGTGCGGCTACCGGAAATATTTTGATGGTGGTTGCCGGAATTGCTTTGATATCTATTGGCATTTATGTCGGTGTAAAAAGCGGAACGTTTACGGACTGGGCAAGTGCGCTCAAATTAGATTCGGCTTTTGGATATGTGACAGCAGCTATGCAAATCGCCGGAATTGCTATGATCGCCATCGGCGCGGCAATGGGAAACATCGCGATCGTACTTGCGGGTTCGGCGCTATTAGGGTTTGGCATTGCGGCAGAAGTCATTGGGCAAGAAAGGCTTGAGGCATGGTGGGAGAAGTTAAAGCTGACCTCCGTTGCACAGTGGATATCTGTTGCGCTTCTTCTTGGCGGTATTGCATTGGTCGCATTTGCGGCGGCTACGGCGAATCCGATTCTTTTGGCAGTTGGACTTGGCATTCTTGGCATGGGAATAACTGCAGCAATAAATGAGGGCCACCTCAAGAACTGGGTTGAAACACTCGGTTTGAATAAGGTTGTTGGCTGGGTATCTGTTGCCCTTATGCTTGCAGGAATTGCCCTTATTGCATTTGGCGCAATGACCATGAATATCTTTATGCTTTTGGCTGGTGCGGCTTTGCTTGTGAGCGGTTTTGCGATAGGCACAACCACAAACAAATTTCAGAGCTGGGTTGAAACCTTGCATCTGAATGAAGTTTCCGGATGGGTGTCTACGGCAATGCTTTTGCTGGGGATCGCTCTTGTGGCTATTGGCGCTATGACGCTGAATGTCCCAATGCTTTTAGCTGGTGCGGCGCTGCTTGGCGTTGGTATAGCTGCAAAAGCAGGCGGGTTTAATTCTACGAAATCTGTTTCCGATGGAAACCCGGCGGCACGTTCCGCTATGCCTGCAATTGCCCCCTCATCCGTTCCGCGTTTGGCGACCGGCGCAGTTATTCCACCGAACCGTGAGTTTTTGGCGGTACTGGGTGACCAGAAGCAGGGGAACAACATTGAAGCCCCTGAATCTGCTATCGAGGCAGCGGTGGCCCGTGGCATGTCGCAGTATGGCGGTGGCAATCAGACGGCAATCCTTAAAATCGGCGAACAGGAATTGGGCCGCATTATCTTCAAGCTGAACAAGGACCAGACGCAGCGCGTCGGTATTAAAGTGACCTAAAGGCGGTGTATATGAATTACATCAAAATTAACGGGACTTCATTTGATGTGAATGTCGCGATCTCCAAGTACAACGAAAATTTCAGCGTTCTCGATGGGGAGAACGCTGGGAGATCGAAAGACACAGGCCGGATGATTCGCGATGTTCTGGGGACGTACATTGGGCATAAGGTGACCGTTTTCCGCAGAGGGGGCGATTACAGAAGCTACGATGCGTTCTGGAATTATCTCAAAGCCCATTCCATTGACGATTCCGTTTTGCTTGAAGCTGCGGACGGCAACACAACTATTTCCTATCGCGCATACTACACCAGCGCATCGCACGATATTGAAAAAGTTGAAAACGGGATCAATTATTGGGGAGAAATTGAAATCCATTTCATCCCAATCGCACCGCAAATCACGCGGTAAGGAGGGCGTATGGATTATATCATGATCGGCCCCTACCAGTTCGACCGGGATGCATCTAAGGATGATATGCGCTTAGACTACTGCTCATCTTTTCAAGAAGTTGCATTGGATGAAAGCAGCCTTTCGTTTGATACGGTCAGCGTAGAAGTTTGCACAACAACAATAGGCGCACAGCTTTCTGCACTCCCCAATAACACCCCCATCATTGTTTACAGAGGCGGCGAAATCAAAGCAAGATTTGTAAGTAGCGGCGTTTCCCGTATCGGGCCTGTCACTTATCAACTTACAGGGCGGTCCCCTATGGGCGCACTTACCGGAATGGTGCATACTGGCGGCATTTACACAGGCCAGACCGTGGAAGAGGTTGTAAAAGAAATCTGCGGCAACATCCCTTCGCTGATAAAAAGTGTATATGCCGGAGTTAAACTTTACGGCTGGCTTCCTTATGCGGATGGGAAAGAACGCTCTGCACGAGACAACCTCTCACAAGTGCTTTTCGCCATTGGGGCCTATCTCCGCACAGACCTGAACGGTGTTTTGAGGATTGAACCCTTGTGGGACGGTACGGCATCGTTGCTTGATGTCGACCGATCTTACACCGGGGGAACCGTGAAATACGATTCACCCATCTCTGCCGTGACGGTAACGGAGCATCAATACGTTGCGGGAACGGAGGCAAAGGAGCTATTCTCCGGCACGGCGCAGAATGGCGATATCATCACATTCTCCGAACCGATGCACTCCCTCTCTGCGACTGGCTTCACAATCTTGGAAAGCGGCGCGAACTACGCCAAGATCTCCGCTGGCGCTGGCGCACTGACTGGCAAGGCGTATATCCACAACACCCGCCTAATCACGCAGCTTGTGACGGCTGGCGCTGTGGAAAACATCAAATCAGTTACAGATGCCACACTGGTATCTCTGGTGAATTCCTACGCCGTGGCGAAGCGCCTTGCAGACTATTACCGATGCCGCGAAACTATCACCAATGACATTGTGAGTGGACATGAGAAACCGGGCCACGTGGTAAGCGTGTATCACCCTTACGATAAGAAGATGGTTTCTGCGTGTATCCAGTCCCTCGACACCACCATGAGCGCGACACTTAAAAGCAGCATGGATGCATTGGTCGGCTTCACCCCGGCGCAGCCGGAGGCGGCGGAGTATCTGGACGAGCGGGTAGTCCTCACCGGCTCCGGCGAGTTCCAGATCCCGGAAGGCACCACAACGATCCACTATGTGATGATCTCCGCCGGGCAGGGCGGGCGCTGCGGCGAAAAGGGCGAGGATACCCAATCGGGGCCTAAGTTCTCGTGGACAAACCCGGTTTTTGAGGATCGGGTAGACGGCTACGCGTTGGCGCTGGGTGGCAAGGGCGGTCCCGGCGGCAAGGGCGGCAAGGGCGGAAGGATCGTTGAGGGTGATCTCGACGTGTCCCAGCTGAAAAGCCTTGCCTATGCCTGCGGGAAAAGCGGCAAGGGCGCCGAATTCAGCCCGGACGATCTCCCCGGTACGGACGGCACGGATACGGTGTTCCACGGCATGACTACGGCGGGCGCGTCTGCCCCCGATTGGGGCTTCACGGATCCCATCACCGGGGAGCAGTTCGGCGGCGTCGGTGAGGACGGCCTCCCCGGCGGCGACGGCGCCGGACGTGATCCGTCTGTGAGTGAGTACACAGATGATAGCGTCCAGCAATATGTCAATGGCACGATTGCTTATGACGAGGACGGGAACGCTTTTACCCCCGGCCCTGTGGCTGGCAGCGAGGGAAAAGTCAGCATGACCAGAATCGCATCAACAAGCACCCCGCGCAGTTTCGGCTGGTACAGCTCCGGTCTGGGCGGCGGCCCGGCGGCGGGAGCCAACGGAAAAGCCGGATCCTCCGGACGCGGCCTGCCGGGCGAGACAACCGTTGATGTGACCGGCGGCCCCGGTGCGGACGGCATGACGGCCACGCTTATCCCCTCCAAGCCAAAGCGGTACGGCAGGGGCGGACGTGGCGGCTACGGAGGCGGCGGCGCCGGATCCGGCGGCATTGCCGTGAAGAACGGAAACGGCACCATTACCCCCGGCACACCCGGGTCCGGCGGTTTAGGCGGCCCAGGCGGCCCAAGCGCGGACGGCTGTGTTATTTTGTACTACCGCAAATTCGGGCAAGCAAAAGCCGGGCCGTTGGTCCAGCGTGGCGGCGGATTGTTTTTCGACCGTCTGAACAAACTTTTCATCGTGTGAGGTGATTCCAATGACGCTTGAACAGAGAATCGCAGTTTTGGAGGAGATCTTCGCCAAGCTGCAAGACTATTACACATCCGCCTACTCCGGCGAGGAGATCGACGCGCGGCTGGCATCCGCCGGTGTGCCGGTGGGCATCACCAAGGAGTACAAGAGCGTGACCGAAATGAACCAGGACTTCACCGGTACGGACGTCCAGCGCGGCCAGTTCGTCCTGATCCTGCCGGACAGCACGTCCTCCGCGGACTACGGCAAGGTGTACCTCAAGGGCACGGCCAACTGGGTGTACGCCTTCAATCTGACGACGCTGACATCCATTAAAGGCCCCATCGGCCCGCCCGGCAAAAAGGGTGACCAGGGTGATCCTGGCAAGGCCGGTTCCAGCTTCGCCATTCTGGGCTATTTTGATACGCTGGACGCCCTCAAGGCCGCCGTCCCCAATCCAAAGGCCGGTGACGTGTACGGCGTGGGTACCGCGCCTCCGTACAACATCTACATCTGGGATTCCGTCCACGGCAAGTGGGTGGCCAACGGCAACCTGCAAGGCCCGCAGGGCAAGCAGGGTATCCAAGGCCCCGAGGGGAAGCAGGGGCCTGAGGGCAAGCAAGGCCCGGAAGGCCCTGTTGGAGGCTCCAGCAATTTTGTCCGCTACGATGCGGCCCAGGACCTCACCGACGAGCAGAAGGCGCAGGCGCAAACCAATATTGGTGTGGATGCAATCAGCACAAAAAATATAGGGAGCGTGTCTAAAAGCCTGAACGCATCGGAATTGCAGGCATACCTCGATTCCCTTCCTCGTCTGCTGACTGAGAATCATGTTATCACCCTCAACGGAACGCATTCACAGATCGTTTATATAAAAGACTTCTACGGTTGCGGAAGCATCATTCTCCGTGCAGCCAATTTGGGCGATTGTGTTTTTACAAAAAACATAGAAATTACTAATTGCCATGTTCCTGTAAATATGGAAAAGCTGAAATGGGAACTTAACGCAGAATCGCCAAGCACCAACGCTTGTATTATTTGTTCCGGGAGTACGGTCAAGGCTCAAGAATGTTCTGTGACCGGTTACGTTTCATCAAGCGGAGAGAAAATTGGTAGAGGCGTTACCACTCTTGAGCAGGGATCTGTGACGCTATTGAGCTGTGCATTTCACAATTTGGATATTGTGCTCAATACCTTCCAGAGTGGGTTTATTGGCATTGCGGGTGGAAAAGAAACAGATTATAGCGGCAACAATATCGGCGTGTATACCTATTGGGGCGGTTTGGTAATGCTTTCGGATGATATGCCTCTGAAAATAGGAGGCTCCTATAACACCCGGAATACTGGTGGCGCAATTATCCAAGGAAATGCGTTTGTTAGATGAGTTTATGGAATACTGTATTTGCTGTGGGGCGATCATCCCCGAAGGCCGTCAAGTGTGCCCAATTTGTGAGCGGCAATGGCCTGAATTTTAACCTGCACGAAACCAAGTCGGAATTACCCTAAAAACTGCAACTTTTTAAGGGGGTGTAGAATGGAAATTCTACAGATCGTATTAACTGCCGCCACCGGCTCCGGCGTGACCGCCATCATCCTCGCGATCCTCCAGCGGAAGTGGACCAAGGATGACAAGCGGGACGCCATCGTGGACGCGCTGAAGGTGCTGCTCATCGACCGGGTGCGCTATCTGGGCCAGAAGTACATCTCCGACGGCAGCGTCAGCCTGTCGGACAGGGAAACGCTGGACGAAATGCACCAGGCGTACAAATCTCTTGGCGGCAACGGACACCTGAAAATCATTATGTCCGAGGTCGGCGAGCTGCCGATCCGAAAAGAGTGAAAGGAGAACATTATGGAAAACATCAAGAAACGGCTGGGCAATCTGCTTGCGGTGAAAAGCCTCGTGACCATCACCCTGACGGTGATCTTCGCGGTGCTGGCTCTGCGGGGTGACATTTCCGGGACGGAATTTTTGACCATCTTTACCACGGTCATCGCATTCTATTTCGGCACCCAGCGGGTCAAAGAGGACAAGAACAGTTAAAACCGGTTGAAAAATCAACCGTAAATTTGAAAGGGGTACATACCATGGAAAAGATCTACGAGAACATCATCAACGAGGGCAAGGCCACCGGTAAGACCATCGAGGCCATCAACGCCGAACTGAAAGCGGCGGGGGCCAACTTCCACCTGAATCCTGACGGCGGCGTGGCTGGTTGGACCGAGGACGAAATGCGGGAGGGCTTTATTCCGGCTGAGACCGAGCCGGAAGCGCTCCCTCAGACGCTGGATACCCGTCGCCGGGAGGATCTGGCGGGCACCGTCCAGATCCAGCAGATCGTCGGAGCCACCTATGAGGTGACTTATGACGAGGACGGCTACTTCATCAAGGCTTCCCGTGTGCGCCATGGTTGATACGTTTGATTGCGCGAGAGCGCAGATCTACCACAACACCGCCAAGCTGACCCCGGCGCAGATCAAGGCCAAGACCGGCTGCACCCACATTATCAACGGCTACCTGTTCAACGGCAAGTTTCAGCCGGTGGGCTGGACGGTGATTGACGGTAAGATTATCAGCCGGGACAAATACCAGGACTGGGGCGTGTCTATCGGCTCCGACGGACTTCCGAAGATGCTGACGGACCGGTGGGGATCCTTTCTCTCAGGCGTCCCGATCCTCAAGGGCGGCGCCAAGCTGTACCGGGAGCTGACGCCGGACGTGGCCCGGCCTGCCGCCCGGACGGCGGTGGGCTGGCTGGCCAACGGCAAGGTGGTGCTGTGGTGCGACAAGGCCAGCCTAACCCGTGAGCAGCTCCAGAACAAGCTGCTGGGGCTGGGCGTGGTGGACGCCCTGATGCTGGACGGCGGCGGCTCCACGCAGGGCATTTTCCCTGGCGGGACGGTGGACAGCACCCGGAAGGTGCCCACGCTGCTGCTGTTTTGGGAGTGGAAGGCGGCTACCCCGGCCCCTACCCCGGCTCCTACCCCGGCTCCTACCCCGGCCCCAGTCAATCCGGAGGAACCGGCGCTGGCATGGGGCAAGGCTCACGGCCTGCTGACGGACGCCAACGCCGGGGAGACCGTGACCCGCGCCGACATGGTCCGGGCGCTGTATCAGATCTGGAGGGATAATCATGGTTGAGATCCACGCTTACAGCAAAGCCGCCTCCGGGGGCAAGCAGCTCTCCGCCCATTTTAAGGTGCGGGAGTTTGCGTGTGGAGACGGATCTGACGCTGTTTTGGTGGCTCCCCGGCTGGTGATGGTGCTGGAAACCATCCGCTCCCATTTTTGCGCTCCGGTGGTCATCCACAGCGCCTACCGGACGCCGCAGTACAATGCCAGGGTGGGCGGCGTGGCTCACAGCCAGCACTGCTATGGCATGGCGGCTGACATTTCCGTGCGTGGCCAGACCCCGGCAGCGGTGGCGGCCTACGCCCGACAGCTCATGCCCGACTGGGGCGGCGTGGGGGTTTATGACAGCTTTTGTCATATCGACGTGAGAGAGGCCAAGGCTGACTGGAAAGGATAAAACCGAAAGGAGGGCCAGAAGATGGCAACATCCACGCTTTTTAGCGCTCTGCAAGTCTGGGGAACCCATGGAAAAAACAAACCGAGAGATCCGGGCGCTGTTGTCATCCATGGCCCCGGCCCGGGCGGTGCAGGCCGTCCGGCTGGTAGGGCTTCCGCCTGATGAGGAAACAGCGGTGCTGGCGGTGGATGTTCACGGCCAGAGCTGCCTCCAAACGGCGGAGCGGCTCCACGTCAGCGTGGACGGGTTAGCCAAAATCCGGCGAAGGGCCTACGCCAAGATCGCGGATGATATGCAGGGATAGAGAGAAGCCGTGTCCGAATCGGACACGGCTTTTTCTATTTTTCTTCCCGCTTTTTCTTGCGCTGCGCCATAAAATCCTTGTCCAAGCGGTTGACTGTGGTAGGCGCTTTCCGGGTTCCTTGTCTGATTTGGGTGCGCTCCTGATGCCATTTTATCCGGAGCCTGTTACACTCCTCAGAGCATGTGATTCGAGGGGTTCCGGGGGAAATCGGTTTTCCACAGATCACGCAGACTTTTTGACCTCTTCGCGGCTTCTGTGCCCGCAGCTCATAATAATTATTTTCCTCGTTCCATTTTTTGGATGCCTCGCGGTCCGCCTGACGATATGCTCCCGGGGCACAGTCTTTGCAGTACCGCTGGCGCGCCGAATTGACAATATACTCTTTCCCGCAGATCGTACAATGGTCAATACTGCCAAGAGGCCGGATTGTTCCACTTTTGTGGCATCGTGCAGCTGACTCTTTTTTGCGGATGGCCCGGCAACTGGGGCAGTACCAAGCCCGAGGGCCACCGTCAAAGGTCGCGCCACACTCGCGGCAAGTCCGTGGGCGTATGGTGGTAGATCTCTCTGCCGCAAAACACTCCGCACATACACGCTGCTCAACTTTGATGGCGGGAAAAAACTTCCCGCATTTTACGCACGCCTTGAGCCGCATATTTTAGCCCCGTGTGTATAGCCCTACGGCTTGCGCCAGCAAAATTCGCAAATAGTCCGGGCAATCGCTTGCCCCGGATTCCCAATTCTCCACCGTCCGGCGCGGGATACAGAAGCGCTGGGCAAAAGCAACCTGAGACAAGCCAGTGGCTGCTCTGATCTCGCGGATCGTAATATGAGCCACATCCCACAACGCTCCCAAGGACTGGATCCGATCATCCGGGATGTCAGCGCCTTCCGGATCCCCCCAGATGTCAGATAGCGCCCAGTCTGATACATACATGTCCCGGTCTTGGTCGGCAAGTGCACCGAAAAAGAGGGTGCTGAACTGTTTATCAGTCATGGTATATCCTCCTTAATTCAGTTCGTCAACAAAGACGACCATATCTTCGTCAGGGACAAGGACTCCGTCCTCGTCATATTTGATGCAAGCGCCATCTTCGCAGGTGCTGTTGTTGGCCATTTCGATGCAATAATCAACATCCTCAACGGTATAAGTATCAGTTTCCTCATCATAGGGCAGGGAACCAGCGGTAAAATAATCGCGGCTCCAGTCCGGATCATATCCGGAACCATTCCAGTGCTGAATCTTGATTTCTACGGTTTTCTTTCCATCAGTAATTTTCATTTTTATTTTCCTCCTGGGCTGTGCCCCTCTTGTTGTTATTATAATACCACCAATTTGGTGGTGTGTCAAGAGAGAAAAGCAAAAAAGTCAAAATATTTTCAGGGCAGTTTGAGGGCAGAATACAGGCAGTTTCCGGGCAGTTTGGCTGTCCGGATT
>OLON01000220.1_pt1 | contig 42379 bp, 45 predicted proteins | sample 1672691 | NCBI WGS metagenome assembly OLON01 (sample SAMEA3136714, study PRJEB25190) | human gut metagenome | biome: human gut; feature: human-associated habitat; material: faeces | place: Austria | collected 2013
CTCCCTGGCGGGAGGTGCCGGTTTTTTCTCGGCAGGTTTCCTCGTTTACGGCTCCAGATAATAGTCAAAGCCGTAGCAGCTTTTTTCAAATCCGTAGATCTCATAGAACCGGTGGGCCTGGGTCCGGGGCATACCGGAGTCCAGCACCAAGGCCTTGCAGCCTCTGGCCTTGGCCAGTTCCTTGGCGTGGTCCATGAGCTTCACGCCGCACCCCTTGCCCCGCTCGTCCTCATTGGTGATGATGCTGGAGACGTAGCAGGTCATGCCGGACAGCCAGAAGGTGTTGAAATACGCCCCGTGACAGAAGCCGTGGTAGGTATCCCCGTCCATGAGGAAAAAGGCAAAGCTGTTCTCATCGGCCAGCACATCGGCATACACCTTGCGGATGACTTCCTTGTCATAGGTATTATAGGTCCACAGTTTCTCAATGTAGTCAAAGGCCACATCAAAGTCGGCCATGGTGGCGGTTTTGAATTCCATATTGGTTCCTCCCTTTCACGCTTCCAGTAGAATCTATGGTGTATTATACTCCCATCCAGAGACGCTGTCAAACCTGTTTTTGCCATTTCCCCTATAATTTATTTTATTTCCCGCCGACGAATTAGGCAGTATCACAACCTTCTCCGCCAGAAACGGCCCTGCCCGGCCCACCGTCCGCATTGACTTTCACCGGCAAATTGGGTACCATGGACAAGATCACATGTCCCGCGCCCGTGCCTCCTCAGATTTCATTCCATCCAGGAGGAAGCACCATGAAAACGCGCATCACCGACCTGTTCGGCATTCAGTATCCCATCATTCAAGGCGCCATGCAGTGGCTCTCCAAGCCCAAGCTGGCCGCCGCGGTCTCCAACGCCGGGGGCCTGGGCACCATCAACATGACCACCTATGACACGCCGGAGGCCTTTCAGCAGGACATTCAGCTGCTGAAAACCCTCACAGACAAACCCTTCTGCGTCAACCTCTCCCTCCTGCCGGATACCAAGCCCGACGGCCCCATCAAGGGCTTTCTCCAGGCCATCACAGAGGAAAAGGTCCGCATTGTGGAGACCGCCGGTAGCTCCCCCAAGCCATTTATGGACACCTTGAAGGGGGCTGGCTGCCTGGTCATGCACAAGATTCCCGACTCCCGTTTCGCCCACACCGCCCAGGAGGTGGGCTGCGACGCGGTGTGTATCGTGGGGTATGAGGGGGGCGGCCACCCGGGCATGGCCGGGGTGGGCTCCCTGGTCCAGTGGCCCCTGACCACCGAGCGATGCACCCTCCCCGTGGTGGGGGCCGGCGGCGTCTGCGACGGCCGGACCCTGTACGCCGCCCTGGCTGCCGGTCTGGACGGGGTCATGGTCGGCACCCGGTTCCTCATGGCCCAGGAGACGGACATCGGGCCCCGGCTGCGCCAAACGGTCATCGACGCCAGGGAGACCGACACCGTCCTCACCCAAACCAGCATCCGCAACGCCCTGCGCTCCCTGAAAACCCAGGGGGCCCTGGACATCATCGCCTTTGAACAGCACCACCCCACCTTTGACGAACTCTACCCTCTGATCCGGGGCACCGTGACCAAAGCCGCCTACGAGCAGGACGAGCCCCAGGCCGCCCAGATCGCCATAGGCCAGGTTCTGGGCCGCATCCACGACGTGAAACCCGCCGCCCAGATCATCCGGGAGATGGTGGAGGAACTTTATGACATGCATCAGCGGGTCTCCGCCATGCTGTGACATCAACCCCAAGGAGGTACGGGCCATGTTGATCTATCTGCAAGTCATCGACGCCCCAGAAGACCGGGACCAATTCATCACCCTGTATGAGACCTACCGGGGTCTGATGTTCTACGTGGCCAACCAGATTCTCCAGAACGAGCAGGATGCCGAGGACGCGGTCCACGACGCGTTTTTGTCCGTGGCGGAACATATCAAAAAATTTTCTCGTCTGGAGCGTCACAAAACCAAGGCTTTCCTCGTTACTATAGTTGAGAACAAAGCCATCGACCTATACCGCAAGAAAACCCATCGCAAGGAAGAAATTCTCTGGGAGGAGACCACGGGCCTCGCCCCCGCCTACGAACCGGAGGACGGGCTGACCCGGTGCATTTTGAAGTTGCCCGCCCGGTACCGGGAATTTCTCCGTTTGAAACACGAGCTGGGCTACTCCACCAAGGAGGTGGCTGAACTCATGGGCATCTCCTGGCCCGCCGCCCGCAAGCTGGAGCAGCGGGCCAGGGACCGCCTGGAAGAACTGTGCCGAGAGGAGGGAATTTTATGATTTCAGAGGACCGTCTGCGCCAGGCCGTCCGGGACGCCGGCGCTCTGCTGGACCAGAGCCTCCCCGACCCGGACCAATGTCATCACACCTTCTCCCCCGCCTTTCTGAACAGAATGGAGGCCCTCCTGCGCAGACGAAAACGCGCGCCGGTGTACCGGGTCCTCAAGGGCGTGGCCTGCTTCTTCCTGGCCTTCCTGCTGGGGGGAACGATTTTCCTGTCCACCAATGCCCAGGCACGGGAGGCATTCTTTGGGTGGGTGCGGGAGCAGGCAGAAGGCGCACAGCGATATTTTCACCAGGGAGACGTCACCTCCTCTTCGGATATTGTGCATTATCAAATTGATGTGCCAGATGGATATTGGTTGGAAGATACGCTTTATTCTGATGCTCTTGTTGATGAATACTATATGAATGAAGATGGTCTGTTCATTGGTTTCTCTTATCAATATGAAATTGAAAACTCTGTCAGTGAAATCTATATTGATGACACAGACGCAACCACAATACAGACGGAAGTCCACGGAAATTCCGCAGATCTCTATATTGCCCACGATCCAGAAGGCTCCAACACTGTCATCTGGATGGACAAAGAGACCGGCGCCCTCCTCGAAGTCACCGCATTTTTACCCCAGGATGAACTGATGGCGCTGGCGGAAAGTGTCACTCCCATAAAAAAATAAAATTTTTTGAAAAATTTTCATATTGTGTGTCACAAATCACCTCCCTCATTCGTTACTGTAGTTGAAACGACATGAAGGGAGGTGATTATTATGAGAAAACAAATATTGGCGTTGTCTTTGATCCTGGTCATGTTGATGGGCATCGCGGCACAAGCCACCGGTCCAATGCAAGCTCCTGCCGCAGCTCCGAAACTGTCATTTAGTGGGACAACCGCAACGTGTTCCGTTATCATTCGAAGCGGAGCATCATCCACAGACAAAATTTCAGTTACCGCTAAGTTGTGGAACGGCCGTACTTGCCTGAAAACTTGGACAGCGAGTGGTACTGGTCGGGTCAGTCTTTCTAAAACCGCCACCGTCTCCAAAGGCAAGACCTACAAGCTGACCGTGGACTACACTGTCAACGGCGTCAAGCAGCCCCAGAAGTCTGTAACAAGAACCTGTCCGTAACCACCCAGAGAATAGTTATATTCTCGCCAGTCGTCGTGAAGCCCCATGGAATGGATCAAATATTAAAAGGAGGAATTTTCTGTGAAAAGAAAACTCATGATTACCGTTTTGGTTTTATGTCTCTCCCTCTCCATTGCACTTCCGGCCAGCGCCGCTGAAACCACCTCCGCTCAGAACAGCATAAAGCAAATCCAGATGACACATGTCAACGTCCCATTTACAAATGAGAGTGTTGACCAAGTTGGTCAGGCATCCACCAAAGACGCCGTGGTGATTAACGGCATTACAAACTACCTCTATCCTACATTTGATGATCTGGATTCCGCCTTGGTAAAACTAAAGTCTAAGATTCCGGACTACTACTGCTTAGTCGAAAAGCAGGTTGACTTGACAGAAGCCTATGATCGCCTTTATACTGAATACCAGCCAGGAGATTTTCAGGTGGACGTTGAGCAGGCAGTTGAGGAAATGGTACTCGCCGCCCAAAATACCGTGGGTTCCAGCTTGCAAAGCACATCCCAAATAAAGAAGCTAAAAGAGGATACTCTGGAAAAATTGTTGGCCGAAAAAGCAGAATTTGACCGGTTCCTTGATATCTATGAGAACAAAGCACAAAATGAGGAAATCAAGGCTTACTTGGAAAGCAATCCAAATCCGGACCCCGAAGTACTGGCCTACATGCTCCCCTACACAGCTCCCTTTTCGGTATCTTATTTTGAAAACGCAGCACCTTCTGCTGCCGCCGCACAGACGTTTAACATTACAGACGGTACTGCTTATGCTGTGAAATGGGCAACCAAGAAAAACCCCGCTTATCCCGACTACGCAGTTCAGGGCGGCGACTGTGCAAACTTCGCCTCCCAGATTTTAGTGGCTGGTGGTATTAAGATGCACATGAGCGGAAGTGTAAATTCAGGATGGTGGCTGAAAAAGATTGGGACAGCTAATCCTGGATATTCGTGTTCGAACTCTTGGTGTCGTGCAGACAGTTTTGTAAAATTCATGGGAACCAGCGGTAATATGACTACAAATTTCAAAAGTTTCTCTGCCAAATTGAAAGCAGGAGATTTTATCTCTTACGATCAAGCTGGTGACAAAGATTGGGACCATGTTGGATATGTTACCGCAACAGGGAACTATGGGACCTATGATTATATAGATTCCGCTGGCGTAACACGAAGCAAGAGTTATACCACTTTCTGTGTCGCCCAACACAGTAAAGATTATTATGCCTGGGTCCATTCCAGAACCAATGGTTGGGAGTTGTTAGAGAGTGGGAACAACCTTTATGCTATCGTTCGGAGAGGCTATTCTGTTAATTTTTAAGCTTACACTTTGAACTTCCTCATAATAGAGTTGTCAACACAATCGTCAGAATACCACGGAGATGATTTTTATGAAAAGTTTACCCATCTTCTCACTTGTAGTTCTTCTAATGATTTCTCTTTGTTCTTGTAATAACGCAACAAATGATGCAACTTCTTCTTTCGACGGAGCACTATCCAAAAACTTTCAGTTGGAGTCCTCCGGTTCAGAAATCTTTACCAATGAAGAAATACAAGACGCAGCCGACGCTGTCATTCATTATTTCAGCGAAGGATTTTCCTCCTGCACCATGACAAAGCTGCGATATGTTGATTCTTTTTCTTCCAACGAAACAGATAATTGGGCGGCCGACTATGGTGCGGACAAAGGTATGGTTTTCTTCTCTGATTTCACCGTTGGAGACGCTACGAATACCACATTAAATCCCAACAGCACCTACAAAGACTGGCAATGGTATGTCATCCAAACTGATGCCGGGGATTGGAGTGTTGTAAACCAGGGACAAGGATAATTTTTTCAGGAAGCCTACCAGTATATCTTACTGGTAGGCTTCCCTTGTATTCCACAGCAGGAGAAAAAAAGCTAAAATTTTCCCATCTTGTGTCACAAATCCCCGCTTTCAATCGTTTTATCGTTGAACACATCAGAGAGAACGGCGCCTTTTATGGCAAACCAGAGGAGGTCTCATCATGAATACAAAGAAGATCGTCGCCGCATTGCTCTTGTCCAGCAGTCTCGCCTCTGCTGTCAGTGCTTCTGCGGCCTATTCGGCCATGGCAAAGTATAAAAAGCATCGCATCCTCACCTCGTTATGCCTTTTGACAATGCTGGCTCTTCTGGTCGGCTGTACCAACAACTCCTCTTCTACCCCAGAAACCATTTGTGGAACCTATACCTCTGGCGAAGCAGAATTTCAAAAGATTTTAGCAGTAGACCAAAATAATCAGGTTTACTACGCGGACCAAAAAAATGACTGCTTTATACTCGGTGAGGTGCGACAGCAAAAGGGAGATTCGTATTTAATCTCCTGTCAGAGTTCCAACTATGGAGATCGTATCCCCGACCAGGAATTCACCTATGACGGCAAGGGCTTTGCCATCACCATCCAGGGAGAACGGTTCGAGTTTGAGAAAATCGATGATATACCATCTGTCATCGGGGATGTCGCACGCTACTCTTAACACAGTGGAACCGCAACATCCTGAAAACAGAAACACCGCCCCTTTTTCAAGAGACGTCCTCCGGCGCAGCGGCCTGAGAGAACGTCTCTTTCTGCCTCCATTGCGCCGTGCAAAATTTTCCACAAATTTTCTCATTTTGTGTCACAAATCGCCCCTCTCAATCGTTTTATAGTTGAACACACCAGAAAGGACGGTGCTTTTTATGAGAAACCAATAGCCGAAAAACAAATGCAGTGATCAGAAATGACCGTTCAGGAGGTGACGAAATCTTCTCATGAAAACAAAACATGTAAGAGTTTATATTGGCATCTTTTCTCTTGCCATCCTCGTTTTTTTGATTCTTTTGTTGGTCAAGAATGGCCCCTTGAATACAGTACCAACCTCAAAACTACGATTTGAGAATGGAAATACAGTGACCTTGGACTATGCTATTTCAACGGAAGCCGGTTGTTTTTATTCCGTGTCTGTCCCAGACACCATAAATAGCGCGTATGCCGCTTCACAAAACAGGAGCAGCAACAGCCCCGGTACACTGTCCCACCATCCAGATCATTTGATCCGGAAATTTAGAGCCAATCCATCCTCCACCACCTATGTATACCATACCGATTTGCCGGATAACAGCTCCCCTTTCTTGTATGTATCACTTGATATGCCACAAGAAAATCCCAGCCATCCTGCCTCAAGTTTCCTCATGCGCCGCGTAAAAGAGGATGCTTTGCTGCGAAACCAGACACCTATACCCGAGGTAACTCCATGGGGGATTGTCTGTCCGGCTGAGAAATACAAGTCGGTTTCAGACCTTCCCACCATTACGATTGCGTATCATAGCGGAGAAGAAATTTTGCTCAACAATTTATTAGAAGATACGGAACCCTATTTCATGGATCATCAAGGCGTCCGCTATTTTCCATTTGAACATGATATTTCCGTAAAAGAAATATCGTCCATCAAAGTGAACTCCGATACACCATGATTTCTCTCTCAAGGAAAGGAAACCAGTTCTCTTCCTTGTATCAGGTCTTCGCGCTATCATCCATGTGCTCCCGTCCCCGGGTTCGTATCTGGGGACGGGAGTAATTAAAATAACCTTGGCATTCGATAAAAGTGGGGTGCTTCCTGTCACATTTTCCCCTCCTCATTCGTTTTATCAGTAGAACACCAACAAAACAAACAGGAGGTCGTTTCTTATGAAAAAACATCACACCATCTCCCTCACTCTGCTGGCCCTGGTGTTGGCTGTCGGTCTGTTTAGCCTATACCAAAATATTGGGGGTGGAAAGCTGGCAGAGGACTTCCAATTCATCACAGAGCCTTCCCGGACCTATACCCCCCAGGAGATTTCAGATGCGGCAGACGCGGTTGTCCGAAGCTTCAAAGACTTCCGCGGCGCCACCATGACCACACTTCGGTATGTAGATGGTGCTTCTTCCAGCGAAAAGGACAACTGGGCCGAACGATATGACAAGGACCAGGGCCTCTATTTCACCTGTGACTTCGTCACCGATGACACCGCCGAGCAAAGTCACCTGAACGCAAACAGCAGCTACCAAGGCTGGTTTTGGCGTGTGGCCCGGTCAAACGGCGGGCATTGGACGATCGTGAGTAGTGGGCAGGGATAACCTTTCCCTTTTTCAAGAGACGTCCCCCGGCGCGCCGTGTAAAATTTTCCACAAATTTTTCCATCTTGTGTCACAAATCGCCCCTCTCAATCGTTTTATAGTTGAACCCATCAGAAAGGACGGTGCTTTTTATGCCAAACCAATGGACGAAAAAACTTCCCCTCCTGGCCCTCTCCGCGGCACTTCTTCTCACATGCTGTGCCTGTGCAGCCCAAGCGCAGGAGGAGAAGGGGGAGACCGCTGCGAAAACCGCGGGGACGGAGGCCTATTCCCTGACCCTGCCCGCCACGATCACCGCCAAAGAGCAGGAAAACAACACCCTTACGCTGTTCCTGGACGGCACGGAGGTGGGCGATGTGGCCGTCATTGCCTATGAAAACGCAGCGGCGCTGGACCTGGATTCTCTCGGTGACGGGCACGCGGAAAAGGAACTGAACCAGATTTTGCAGCTGGTCGCTCCGGAGGGACACGTGGACCACATGTTTGAGTCCTATGGGGAGGATGGATATCTCAGCCTTTCTCTCGTTCCCTGGCCGGACAGAGACGAGCCGGAAACCATCCACTACCTCTTCCCCAAGGGCGATGCGTTCTATGACCTCTTTTTCCAGGCAGACGCAATCCCTGACACGGAAGAACAGCTTTTGCTGGACAGCTTTACCCTGACCGCCTAATTTTCTCCCGCTTTTTCAGCCTCCCTTCCGCGCCGCCTTGCGGAAGGGAGGCTGGCCGTTCTCCCGCAACGGTCCCCGGCGGGGTCCAAAAATCGAAAAAATTTCCACAAATTTTCTCACTTTGTGCCCTATTTCCCCTCCCTCATTCGTCTTATTGGTAGAGCACCCCTCAAATGCCCCTGTGAAACGGTGCTGAACCGTGCCCAACCGTCACCAGCAAAGAGGGCAGGCCCCCGGCAATCCACTCTCTTTGCGCTCTATAACACACATATCATGATCATTTCCATTTTTAACACAACTGAACAGAGAAAAGAGGGGTACACCCCCTCCCCTTGGACGTCCCCTGCGCCCCCCTCTCAAACCACCTCTGCCTTGGGCAAAACAGGCGGCAGGCCCCGAGGGACAGCCCGGCTGCTGGAAATTGACTTTCTCCGGCTCGTCTCCATGCTGGCCGTCATCAGCATCCACGTCAGCAGCACCTACCTCTCCTATGAGACCGGCCACCTCTTCCTGGGGATGAATCTGGCCTTTCTCCTCAACCAAGCCGCCCGGTTCAGCGTTCCCCTCTTTCTCCTTCTCTCCGGCTTCTCTCTGGAGCAAACGGGCAGACAGGTCCCCTACCTGACCTTCCTGCGGACCCGCAGCGCCCGTGTGCTGCCCCCTTACCTTGGGTGGGTCTTGCTCTATGCCCTCGCCAACACAGGCTTTGACCTGCACACTTGGGGCGGCCAGCTGGGAAACCCTCCTTGGCTGCTGCGGGAACTGCTCACCGGCCAGGGGGCGCCCCATCTCTATTTCATCCCCATCCTCTTCCAATGCTATCTCCTCTACCCCCTGCTGCGGCGGTGGGTGAACCGGGCACCGGTCCAAAGTGCCGCCTGGGCCCTGATGGTCACCTTCCTGCTGCAAGGGGGATATCTCCTTCATGATCTGGAGCTGCTCCCATTCTCCCTTCCGGCCCACCTGTGGATGCTCTTTCCCACTTGGAGCTTTTACTTTGTCGCCGGCATGTGCTTGCAGCGGTTGGATCGCTCCCATCTGCGGGTTCAGTGCAAAAAAGCGGCCCTTCCCCTTCTGCTTATCTCCGCTGTGTTTGCCTGTCTGTACTGCGCCTTGTCCCATCGGCTCAGCATCCTCCACGCCATTCGTCCCGCTCTGCTGGCAGCCACCCTACTGGCCTTTTTCTGCGGCATCGGGGTGTGGGAGTGGCTCAGGGCATGCCCGGGAGCAGGACGGGTCGTCTCGTTCTTTTCCCGGCACGCCATGGGGATCTACTATAACCATGTGTTGGTGATCTATTATCTACGCCAGTTCCCCCGGTTCCATCTGGGCATGTCCGGGATGCTGCTGTTGTTCGCAGCCACCCTGTGCCTTTCCACAGGGATCGCGGTCTTCCTCAGCCTCGTTTGGCATGGGGTTCGGCACATCACGGCAAACGTGCGTCCGCATAACCGAAACTCCCATCAGCCATGAATCCAGGCAGATATCGCCCCGGTCCGCCACAACGCCGCGAGGGAACATCAGCGTCTTGGAAAGGAGCCGTATTTATGAAAAAAGAACTGTCCGCTCTAAAGCCCCTCTTCATCCTCCTGCCCCTTTTGGTGCTGGGCTTCGTTCTCTTCTGGACCCTGTTCGGGGGAACACTGTCGAAGGATTTTCAGTTCAAATCCGCTCCCTCTGAACAGTTCACCCAGGAGGAAATTCAGGGCGCGGCGGATGTTGCGCTCCGCCGTTTCAAGTACGGTTTTTCCGGCTGCACGATGACAAAATTACAGTATGTTGATGCTTATGCCTCTTCAGATACCTGGAACTGGGCAGCAGAATACAATGCTGACGAGGGAGTTGTTTTTCATTCAACTTTTACCACAGATGATTTCTTTGCCCCCAAAAATGGCTTTAACCCCAATGATACGTATGCGTACCAATGGTACGTTGCTCGCTCTAATGGAGGACACTGGAAAATTGTCAATTTGGGACAAGGATAACCCTCTTGTTTCAACGAACCCCCTTCCGCGCAGCTGTGCGGAAGGGGGGTCCCTTTTCTTTGCTTCCCCTTTTTTTGAACATTTTTTCCTCCCGCCGCTATCCTTTTGCCTTTCCCCCGCGTTATACTATGCAGAAAGCGCTTTCTACTTTGACCAGAAAGGAGGGACTCCCATGGACGCAGATTTCCGGCTGCTTTCCCAGATGAAACGGGGGGAGGAAGAGGCCATCGAATGCTTTGTTCGGAAATACTACCCCAGCATCCTGCAATACTGCCACTACCACCTCCAGGAAATCCACGACGCGGAGGACCTCACCCAAGAGACCTTTGCCCGGTTCTTCGCCTCCCTGGACCGATACAAGCACTACGGCAAAGCGGCCAACTATCTCTATGTCATTGCCGGGAACCTGTGCCGGGACCATTACCGTCGGCAGTCGGAACTCCCCCTTGCCGACCTGCCCGAACCGGCGGACCGCCCGCTGGACACCCTGGACACCCGCCTGGACCTGCAGGACGCCTTTCGCGTCCTGCCGCCGGAGATTCAGCCCGCCGCGGTGCTCTTTTTCCTCCAGGAACGCAAGCAGCGGGAAATCGCCAAAATTCTGGGCATCGGTCTCCCCTTGGTCAAGTACCGTATCCGCAAAGCCAGAGAGCTCCTGGCGCAGTTTCTCAGAAAGGAGGCGCCTTGATGAAACGTCCCCCCTTTGACACCCTTCCCACACCACAGCCCCGGGAGGAGGCCGTTCAGGCCACCGTTCGGGCCGCCACCCAGGCCTTCCGCCAGCGGGAGGCCTCCCGCCCCCTGTCCCAGCTGGAATTTCTCCGCCAGCAGGCCCAGTTCCTCCACAAGCGTTGGTGGCTGCTCCAGGGGGCGGTGCTGGTCCTGCTCTGGTGGCTGCTCCAGTCCGCCGGCACCGCCTATGAGGTCCAGCGGGCCATGGGCACCCTGGCTCCCCTGTTTGTGGTGCTGGTCCTGCCCGAGCTGTGGAAAAACCGGTCCAGCGGCGCCTTGGAAATCGAGTGCACCGCTTACTACTCCCTGCGGCAAATTTACGCCGCCCGGATGGTTCTGTTTGGTCTGGTGGACCTGGCTCTGCTCACCCTGTTCTTCTCCGCCGCCCTGCTGGCCGGGCAGGCCACCCTGCGGGACCTCATCATCCATTTTCTGCTCCCGTTCCTGGTCACCGGCTGTATCTGTCTTCGCACCCTGTCCCACCGGCGGGATACCGTCTGCTACGCGGCGCTGCCCCTCTGCCTGGCCTGGACCGCGGTGTGGGTGCTGCTCATCCTCAGTGACCAGGTCTACCGGATGATCTCCCTGCCCATGTGGCTGGGGATGCTTCTGCTGGCCACCGTCTACTTTCTCTACGCCATCCGCAAGCTGCAAAACACCTGTGAAACAATTTGGGAGGTATCCCCTGTATGGCATTGATCCTTGACGGTCTCACGAAGACCTTTTCATCCTTTCCCGCCGTAAACAACCTGTCCTACACCATGGACACCGGTGTCTACGGCCTGCTGGGCGTCAACGGCGCCGGCAAAACCACCCTCATGCGGATGCTCTGCACCCTCCTCACCCCCACCTCGGGGACCATCACCTGGGACGGGCAGGACATCTTCTCCCTGGGCAGCGCCTATCGAAATCTGCTGGGGTATCTGCCCCAGGACTTTGGCTACTACCCCGACTTCTCTGTCCAGGACTATCTGCTCTATATCGCCTCCATCAAGGGCCTGCGCCCGGTCACCGCCCGGCAGAGGATGCAAAACCTGCTGGAGCAGGTGGGGCTCACCCAGGTCCGGCGGCAGAAAATGAAAAAGCTCTCCGGCGGTATGAAGCGCCGGGCGGGCATCGCCCAGGCCATGCTCAACGACCCCAAAATTCTCATCCTGGACGAGCCCACCGCCGGTCTGGACCCCAAGGAGCGCATCCGCTTCCGCAACCTCATCAGCGAGCTGGCGGAAAACCGCCTGGTCCTGCTGTCCACCCACATCGTCTCCGATGTGGAGTACATCGCCGACCAAATCCTCCTGATGAAGGACGGCTCCCTGGTTCACCACGGCACCAGCCAGCAGCTGCTGGCCGCGGCCCCCACCCAGGTGTGGACCTGCACCGTCCCCCGGGCCCAGGCGGACCAGCTTCTCCACCAGTATCCCGTGGTCAACCTCAAAACCCTCCCCCAGGGGGTCCAGCTGCGGGTGCTCTCCCAGACGCCCCCCACGCCGGAGGCCCACCCGGCGGAGATGACCTTGGAGGACCTCTTCCTCCACTACTTTGGAGAAACGGCAGGTGAAACCGATGCTGCGCTATGAACTCTGTAAACTCTTTGCCCGCCCCAGCGGCAAGGCAGCCCTTCTGCTTCTGGCAGTGCTGGTGGCCGTGTCCACCTTTTTCGCCTGCCATGTCCGCTACACCGACGAGGAAGGACAGACCCAGTACGGCCTGTCCGCCGTGCGCCAGCTCCGGGCTGACCAAAAAGCTTGGGCCGGTCCTTTGGATGAGGCCCAGCTCCGCCGGGCCATCCAGGCCAACTTGGATGTGCGGACCTCCCCCGACGCCCAGTCCGAGGACGTCGTCCGGCAGGACATGGCCTTTCACCGGCAGCAGGCCTTTGAGGCAATTCGGGACCTGCTGAACAGCGCCTATTCCGAGGATTTCCAGGCCTTCGACTACTTCACCGCCGACACCCTCACCCCGGAGGATGCCCCTGACTTTTACGCCAACCGGGTCCATCTGCTCCAGCAGTGGCTGGAGGACAACGCCTTCGCCTTCTCCCAGGCCGAGCAGAACTACCTGGTCCAGCAGTACCAGGCGCTGGAGACCCCCATGTACGTGGACTACACCACAGGCTGGCAGCAGTTTTATGAGTTTTCCCCCACGGTCATTATCATTCTGTGCCTCTTCGCCTGCTTTCTGGTCTCGGGCATCTTTTCCCAGGAGGGCCAGTGGAAAACCGACGCCATCTTCTTCACCACTTTCCACGGCCGGGGCAGAGGGGTTTCTGCCAAGGTGGGCGCCGGTCTTCTCCTGCTCACCGTGCTCTATTGGGTGCCCTTCCTCCTCTTCGGGGGAATCACCCTGGCCTTCCTGGGGGCCGACGGGGCGGGCTGCCCGGTGCAGCTGTACGCCTGGAAATCCCTGTACAACCTCACCCTGGGCCAGGGGGCTCTTCTCATTGCCCTGGGTGGATATCTCGGCACCCTGTTTCTGGGCCTGCTGTCCATGTGGGTCTCCGCCAAGAGCGGCTCCACGGTGCTGGCCGCCGTGCTGCCCTTCGCGGTGATCTTTCTACCCGCCCTGATGCTGGGGGATATCAACACCTTACTCAGCAACATTTTGGGGCTGCTGCCCGATAAGCTGCTGCAGATCAACCGGGACCTGGCGTATTTCGACCTCTACCAACTGGGGGACTCTGTCATGGGGGCCATTCCCATTCTGCTGGTCCTCTATACCGTGCTGACCCTTCTCTTTATCCCCCTCCTCTACAAAACCTATCAACACAAACAGCTCAAATAACCAAGGAGATTTCCCCCATGAAAACACAGATCACACGGGCCCCCTCCCGCCGCCGTCGCCGCCAGCGGCGCTGGCCCCTCTTTCTTCTGCTTGCCGCCGCTCTGGTCATCGCCGTGGGCTTTTCCCAACTGGGCTCTGGTCAGATGCGCCACCTGAAGTCCGTCTCCCTTCCCGACTGGGTGGATGTCCAGATCATCCCCGTCAACGGCGCCGCCCGCCGGGGAGAGCCCATGAAGAAGGTCACAGACATCGCCATCCACTACGTGGGCAACCCCGGCACCACCGCCCAGGCCAACCGGAACTACTTTGCCCAGCCGGACACCCAGGTAAGCGCCCACTTCCTGGTGGGGCTGGACGGGGAGGTGATCCAGTGCATCCCCCTGGAGGAGAAGTCCTCCGCCACCAACGAGCGCAACCGGGACACCATCTCCATCGAAGTCTGCCACCCCGACGCCTCGGGTCAGTTTACCCAGGCCAGTTACGATACCCTGGTCCGTCTCACCGCCTGGCTCTGTGACACCGCAGGGATCGGCCGGGATCGGGTGATCCGTCACTATGATGTGACCGGCAAGGCCTGTCCCCTGTTCTTTGTGGAGCACCCCGACACCTGGACGCAGTTTTTAGCCGATGTTGCGGCCGCGTGATTCCTTCTCCAGCGCCCCTGCATCCAGGGGCGCTGTTTTTCCCACTGCCCCCTCTTACTTCTTACAATTTTGTTAGAACTTTGTAAGAAAACCCCATACAAACGCCCGTCCCTTTCTGCTACCATGCTCTCCAGGAGGTGATTTTATGCTGTGTAAGCTGATCCTGCGGAACGTACACCGGTCCGCCCGGGATTACGGCATCTATCTGGTCACACTGATTCTGTCCGTGGGCATGTTCTACGGCTTTCTCTCCCTGTCCAGCTCCCACTACCAGGCCGCCCTCCCCCGCTCGATCCATCTGGAGCTTCTGGAACGCGGGATGCAGGTGGCCATCCCCGTGCTCGGCCTACTGCTGCTGTTTCTCCTGAGCTATGTCAACGCCCACCTTCTCCGCGCCAAGCAGAAGTCCTTCGCCGTGCAGACCATTCTGGGCATGGAGCGGCGGACTGTGGCCCTCCTGTTTTTCGGGGAAACCTTGCTCCTCGGTTCTCTGGCCATCCTGGCGGGGATCGCCCTGGGGGCCTTTCTCTCCCAGTTGGCCAGTTTCGCGGTTTTTCGGGCCTTTGGAGAATCCTACCGGCTCCAGCCCGGCCTTTTTCCAGATACCCTTGCCCAGACTCTCCTGTTCTTTGGCGGGATCTTTTTGGTGGTGGGCCTGCGCAACCTGGTTCTGGTGCGGCGGCTTCCCGTGCTGTCCATGCTGCAGGCTGACCGGAAGACGGAGTCCTTCCCCCTCCGCACCCAGATGCGGGGATGGATTCCCGCTGTCCTCCTGGTCTCCACCGCCGCCGGAGGACTGGTTCTCTCCCTTCTGACTCGCCTGTCCTTTCCCCTGCCCTGGCTGCTGGCCCTGCTGTTGGTCCTGGGTGCCGCCCTGTGGAACCTGGTTACGGGAATTTGGTTTCTTCGGGCCTGCCGCAGCGGAGGCGGAGAGCGCCCGCTGTTCCTGCTCTCCCTGGGCGCGCTGCTGACGGGGGGCGGCCTGCTGGCTCTGTATCCACTGATGAAATCTTTGGTACGCCAAGGCGCACTCCAAGCCTATCTCACCATGCCCCCTCTGCTGGCCCTGCTGCTGGTGGTGTTCGCCTTGGTGGGGCTGTTCAGCACCCTCTCCTGGAGCCTGTCCCGGTCTCTGCGCCCGCCCAAGCCCCGGTATTACCGCAACCTCTTTCTCCTGGGGCAGCTGAAAAGCCGTCTGGGCAGCGGGGCCAAAACCATGGGCGTGATTACCGTGGTGCTCACCGCCGCCCTGGTCTGCTTTACCCTCCTCCCCCTGCTGGCGGTCCGGATTCAAGGGTACCAGCAGGTCCTGTCGGTCTACGAGGTCCAAGTGGGCACCATATACACCGCCCAGGAGGACGCCCTGCCCACCGGCCCGCTGGATGACCAGTTTCTCACCGACACCCTCAACCAGGGGGGCTACCCCGTCACCGGCACCGCCAGCGGCGCCCTCTACCTTCTGCGCCGGGAGGACCTGAAGTGCAAGGACCGGGACCTGCCTCTGCTGGCGGTTTCCCTCTCCTCCTACAACCAGCTGCGCGCCCTTTCGGGCCTGCCGCCCCTTTCCCTGGCCGCGGATCAATACGGCGTGGCCTGGAGCAACACCACCCCCGCCTCCACCATCGACGGGTTTCAGCAGACAGCCCCCGTCCTGACCGCCGGCGGCTCCCGCCTGCACAAAGCGCCGGCACTGGACTGCCAGGACTCCGTGGGAATCTCCCTGTTCACCAGCCAGACAGAGGCCGTCTATATTTTGCCCGACGCCGCCTGCCAGGGACTGACCATGGCCACCACCTTCTACGCCGCCAACACGGCACAGCCCCTCTCCTACTCCTTCGCCCAGTCCTTTGACCAGATCGCCGCCGCCCACCAGCAGAGCTTAGGCCGCTTCGCCCCGGAGAACCTCTACGTCCGTCTACACACCCTGCAGGCCAACGAAGGTGTCTCCAACCTGCTCCTGCTGTCCCTGGTCGGCACATACGCCGGGGGCATCCTGATGATCAGCTGCCTCACCCTGCTGGCTGTCCAGCAGCTCACCGATGCCCGCCAGCAGCGGCGGCGCTTTCAAACTGCCATCCACCTGGGTATGGCGGCAGAGGACCGGGACCAGGTGATCCGGCGGCAGATGCTCTTCTGGTTCGGCCTGCCTGTGGCCGCCGCTGTGCTGTGCAGCCTGGGCGTCTTGGTTTTTTTCATCGGGATCAACTACGAGGATTTTACCGCTTACCTGCCCCTGTCCCGCATGTTCCTTCTCTCCGCGCTGGCCTATGGCAGCTTTCTTCTTCTGCTGCTCTGCTACTTTACCGCCACATATCATCTGTTCCGGCGGGCCATGGCCGCCCCATGATTTTTATCACCCCCACGGCTGTCTTACCAACCGTTGAATAAAGATGTTTAAGCGTAATAAAAACAGTGGGTAAGATAATAGACCAAGTATAGCCCTAAGTAGTAGACATTTGGGGCCATGTTTTGGTCAACGAGTCAAGAACACCGGCAGAGCCGGTGGCTTACACCAGCCGCCCTATAAGGGCCTAATACAGTTGCGTCATAAGACGCATGAATGGTTTGCCAACTGCAAATTTGTTACGGGCTGCTCCCTTCCGGGGGCAGTTCTTTATTTGCCTTGTATTGGGATATTACAGCCACAATGATAAATGGTCAAAACACATAAGTGCTTCCAATCATTCCTTTGCGCCTGTCTGCGCTTTGCAAAGGAGGCGAAGAACATGGAACCTAATCGCGTGGAATTTCAAAAGCAATGAAGTATAAAATAAGGGAATTTGTCTTTTGCGTTAGATTCCTTTGTGTTGTATGATAATGTCTCCATACCAGAAAGGAGGCATCACAAATGTGTGACTTACAACAGTGGATTTCTCAGTATTTACTGGACTGTCAGTATCAAAAAGGGCTTGACCCAAAGACGATAAAAGCCTATCGAATCGACTTGGCTCAATTTTTAGAACTTGCAGGCCAAAAGAACTTTAAGTTCACACGAAACGAGATTATGGCATATATCTCCAGGTTACACCAGCAATATAAGCCGAAAACAATCCGACGCAAAATTGCCAGTATCAAAGCGTTTTTTGGCTACTTGGAGTATGAAGGGCTGGTACAGGAAAATCCGTTTTCAAAACTTCGGATCAAATTAGCTATCCCGGTGATCCTGCCAAGGACAATTCCGCTTTCGGTGATCTCATCCATTTTGGCATCCGCCTATCAGCAAAAGGAAACCGCAAGGTCACAAATACAACGGGATGGAACCTTGCGGGATATCGCTGTACTGGAACTCCTATTTGCAACCGGAGTCAGAGTATCAGAGTTGTGCACACTTGGGTACGATGATGTTCGTTTAGAAGAAGGGGAAATTAAAATCTACGGCAAGGGTGCCAAGGAGCGTTTTGTGCAAATCGCAAATCCAAATGTTTTGGGTGCACTCCACTGTTATCAAGAGGCGTACAAAGATGCCATAACGCAGAGTGGTGCTTTTTTTGTAAATAGACTGCACAAACCCTTATCCGATCAATCCGTTCGAAGCATCGTTAATAAGTACTGCAGATTGGCGGGTGTGGAGAGTCATATCACGCCGCACATGTTTCGGCATTCCTTCGCTACACTTTTACTGGAAGAAGGCGTAGATATTCGATATATTCAACGGTTGCTCGGGCATAGCTCCATTTTGACGACACAAATCTACACCCATGTGGCTGGTAAAAAACAGCGGGATATTCTATTAGAAAAACACCCCAGAAATAAAATACATTTTGCGTGACAAAGGCGGGTATGCCATCGGTTTGGCATACCCGCCTTTGTTGTAGGAGTGAGGATAATCAGCAATTATCTATCACTTGGGGGAAATCCCGAATTATCTATCGCTCTGAAAGCAACGCAAAATTTGTCCGTATAGAGAAAGAGGGCGGTTGTATGTCTGAACTGAATTTGGAAAGACTATGGGCGGATGCGGAAAAAAAGATAGCGAGCAAGCATTTGATAGTTGTGTGTAATACTAAAATTCATCCAAACATGGCCGAAGACCGCGGGCTGTTCAATATGGACACGGAATATTTTTCCGATGACGAATTCGAACAGATTGTCTCTATGTTCAACTCACTCGGCCTTGTTACAGATTATTTTACATATGAAGATGACTTTTTCCGCTATGTAATAGAGAATACGCCGCCAGAACTCATAGTATATAATACGGCTCAAAGTGGGATTGGCCCAGGAAGAAAATCTCTTGTTCCAGCTTTTTGTAATCTGCATGGAATACCTTGTACCGGCTCAAATGCCTACGTCGTTTCCTTATGCCGCCATAAGTATCATGTTAATCAAATTTTAGCTCAGGCAGGAATCAGAGTCCCTCAGACATGGCTGTATTCCAACGGCTGGCTCATGGAACAGCACCCACCTCTGAATATGCAGGTGTTATTTAAACCAATTTACGAGTCTGCGAGCATTGGCATTGACGATACGTCCATACAGTCATATAGTCCTTATGCAGACCAATTCATTTTTCAGAGGATGGAGCAGCAGCACCAGCCAATTATTGCACAGGAGTTCATTCCTGGCTATGAGGTTGAAGTTCCACTGCTTTGTGTCAATGGTGCGATATGTCAGTTGCCTCCGGTTGGAATTTCAGTGGACGGAAAGCATGATTTGGAGCGTGAGATACTAAATTATGAACGAATTTATTTCGATCAATATGGTTTTTATGATTTTGCGACCGAAAAGTACGAAATATCCAAAGAGTTATGCCTGTGCGCTGCTAAAACTGCCCAGATTCTTGGCATGGAAGGACTGTGCCGCGTTGATTTTCGAGTAAGGCGCAATGGTTGCTATTATGTGACGGACGTATCAACAAATCCCCATTTCGTTGCTCATAGCTCAGTAAACTCTGCATTTCAAATGATGGGACTGACACCCAAGCATATTGCGAAAACCTTATTGTCGGCCGCAGTGGAAAAGGAGTAATGTGATGTTGCGTATTAAGCAGGTACATGACCAGGAGGAACTTTTGGCATTGGGAAATCTGAAGCTGGATCTGATGCAATACCATTTGGAATACGCTGACCACATTGGCATAAACGATAAAGAACTTTTGCACTATACTATAGAGCAAGCACTATCTACCGCGTTGTTGCGCGACAATTTCATATTTCAGATAGACAATGGGATTGTTGGCATGGCACAGGTAGAAGAGCAGGTTTCCTCTGTGGATAACAGCCCTAGCCCTATTCTGTTTGTGCATGGCATTTACATTAGACCTCATGCTCGTCATCTTAACATAGGAAAGATATTCCTTCAGTATTTATGTCATAGGTATAAAAAGCGAGTCGAGGGTGAATGTTGGTATGGTCTTCCGGCCTCTACTCTCTATGAGAAAGCAGGATTTAAGCCAATGGTGACTCGCTATGTGCTTCCAGCATCCAGTCAACTTTATGGTTCAGACCAAAATTGAATATCAGAGCAGAGAAATCCCCTGCCAATAAAAGCCCATTGCGTTTTTGGGGGATGCCTGTCCAGAAGATATGTGTCAAAGGTTTTAGGATCCGTGATTTCAACAGATTCCATCGCAGAAATCCATCGTCTTGACCGCTCCTCCAGGTACTTTTTTTCCGTTGTCTTAAACAACCGAGGAGGCTTTGCACAATTTTCCCGCAACAGAGAAACAGCTTCTGTGCGCCTACCCTGCAGATAAAGAACAGCAGCCAGATTTGCATATATATAAAACAAATAATAATCATCGCAGAGCTCCAGGCTTATCTTCTCCAATGCACGTAGATTCTCCTCTGCCTGGTCGACTTCTCCGGCAAGAGCCATGTAAATGGCGCAATTTAATTGAAAAATGATCGTCCAATCCCCAAACTCGCTCCGCTCTACAATTGGAAGAAGCTTTTTATAAGCTTCTTCTGGAGACAGTTCTTCAGAAAGCACAGCGCATAGGCAATAATTGCTCAGCAAGTACATCCGATTGATACGCACAGCTTGAAATTTCTGGAGCGCACCTATGGCCTCATTGAGATATTTCATGGCTTCCGTATAATTGCCAAGCACGATCAGGTTCGCTGCATGATTATTGAGTGCCATTAAGTATTGGGATGGATAAAGTCTATTCCTGAAAAATAATACGCTGTCCTCTGTTTTTTGAACGGCCCTTTCCACAGAGTAAAGTGCGCTCCATTTCCGCTCTAATGCGTAAAGCCCCTTCTGGGCAAACGTTGCATAATTTTTCTGCGTGTAATAATATGTTAGTTCTTTGCAGATACGCCGCGCCGTATAAATGTCCCCGTTGCTATTTACCAAAAGGGACAGTAAGATCATTTGGCAGTCACACCAAATCCCTTCCTCGACGTTACGCGAATACTCAATAGCTGCTTGTATAGAAAGAATGGCATCCCGTTGGTGATCAAGGGTATTTCCTAATTTATGCAAGCATAGACCGGTCAAATATTCCTTAAGAAGAAGTAGTCGTGTAGTGAGCGAACCGCCCATATTATCCAATATTTTAATACAACTTTTATAATCGAGGTTGTCCATCGCCCCATAAGCCTGGAGCAAGGAGTCCCAGTAGCTTTTCAACCCGCACTGCGTACTTAATGCGGTGATCCTATTTTCCAGATCAGCTTCCGGCACAAGTCCTTCTTGAACAATAGAGTTGTAGGCGAAAAAATACAATTCACAGGCTTCTCGAATGTTTTCAGCCTGTTCCATGTAGTGTGTGCGGGTCAGGTAATCATACGGGTCAAAATAATAGACTGCCCGTTCCAGCGCATATGCAATTTCACGCTTTCGATTCTTATCAGGGCAGGCATGGAAAAAGTCCCAAATCTCGCGACAGGCAAATTTACCGCTGTCCTTGCCGCATTTCGTAAAAAATTCCTGATCGCTTTTTCTTAAAACCAAATCGCAGGTGGGAGTATCAACGACTTGCTTCAGCAAGGGAATGTAGAAGGTACTCCCAATATTAGCAGCAAACTCCAGAACAGATTCCAGCGTGGCCCCAAGTTCCCCCATATGAGAAATTCGATCCACTAAAGTGGTATTCACCACCTCCTGAACAGAGCTATCGATTAAGACCTGCCCTTTTGAAACCAAGTACCGTGACAGAATTTCAATAACAGACAAACGCCCTCCGGACAAGTAGAATAGTTTTTCCAGTTCCTTCGGAGGTAAATGCAATTCAGGAGAGATTTCCGCAAGAATTTCCTCCATATCCCCCTGCTGAGGATCAGAGAGAAAAATGTCTATATGCTCCATTTGCTTTATGCTCTGAAATGCAACAGAAGAATCTTCGCCCTCACATATGAATAGAAATTTTGCGTTCTCTAAAAATGGAAAATCATCGTTTAATAGGCCGGAAAGCAAGAGGATTGTGAGATTCTGAGAGCTCACGTCGAAAAGGGGATATTCACAGAACGAAAAAACAGGGATCCCCCCATTTGTGGCGCACTCCATCTGAACCAGAAGTTCAGCTTCAAATTGGTTTAGCATTGCGGAAAAATGCCGCTCGTTTACAATGTTCTCTACAATAGCTGCCACGGTATCAGATTGGGTGATATCCTTCACGATGCTGGGCAGAAGAGGCTTGGATGTCTGTTTTCGCTTGAAAACTCGATTTGCCGCCTGAGTGAATGGCAAGAAAGGATATGATAGGTATGGGGAAGCCATATTAAGCTCAAATAACACGTGCTTTTCTTTAGACAGCTGTGTATGAAATGAAGTTAGCACATGGTAAGGTGACTCAAAATCTCGGCCATGGATAAACAATATTTTAGAGTTCGACATAAATGTATCACAGAGCCGGCGATAATCATTTTTCTGCCAAGAAAATATGTTATCCATAATAAAAAACCTTTCAGAAGTCAGGATAATAAACGCTCCGCCCTTGGGTTGCTTCAAATAAAGCCTAATAGTCGAGCATTTAATCTGGAATACTTGGATAATAGATAATTGCTGATTATCCTTATAATGTATTAAATTTTATCATAGTAAGGCAGAAAAAGCCAGAGCTTTCCAAAAATCTTTCGTTCAAGTCAAATGGCGTTGAATGTGGGAAAGAGCCTCTGAAATATTTTGAAAGACCTCTCTTGCATTTATAAACAACAGTTTGAAAATAGTCTGCTGGAGGATAAAAAGGAGCAGCCGCGAATCCCAATATCACGCTTGCCAATTTGGTTGTTTCCTATCATAATGATATAAAATGATACTATATTATATCAGAGGTGAGCAAGATGGATGCTGAACTGTTTGCAAATATGTTGTCAGACAAAAGTATCTTAGACCTTAAAAAATTGAGATATAGGTACCCGCAAGCTGATATGAAGGAATTTGTTGCGTTGCTGGGAAACGGCTTTTACAAGAAGCTGCCACTGAAGGATTTTGATGGTGGGAATTTGGTCTACCTGGAGAGAATAGCCCAGGTCCATTTTACCGCAGTTAAGGTATTGCTGACCCCTCAAAACAGCAAGCAGCTCTACGGCATGAAGGCTATGGAAGAGGAGATCCTTTCCACATTTACTATCGAACAGATTGCTACTACTCGAGACAGTGTCCATAAGATTCTGTCTGGCTATGCCCCTACGACCGAGAGCGAGAATCGCATCTACGGAATGAAAAAGGGCTTGGAGTTTATCGGAGATCCCAGGCACAAGATCAATGAGGAAAATATCCATCAGCTTTATGCGATTGCTATTGGAGCGTTTTTACCAGGAGAGAATCGCCTATTAGCCGGATACAAATATCGCCACGACAGTGTTTACATCGTGGGCAACAAAGTGAAGCATACGGGACTCCCTTGGCAAATGCTGCCAGAATACATGGGGAATCTGGTGTCGTTCATCAATGAAGCATCGACCATAAATGACCTGCTGAAAGCTGCGATCATTCATTTCTATATTGGCTACCTGCACCCTTGGTTTGATGGAAACGGAAGAATGGCACGGTTACTGCATCTGTGGTACCTGGTACAGCAACGGTATTCCTCTGCTCTGTTTGTCCCTCTTTCTGAATATGTGGGAAAAAGCCGCCGGGGTTATTACGATGCCTACACATTGGCAGAACAGAACACCCAGATCAGCGAAATTTTGGATGTGACGCCTTTCTTGGTCTATTTCATTGAAAACGTATACCATAAACTGGTCACCGCGCTGCCCGCGCCCAGTATTACGGACGCCTTTCAGCGCGCGCTGGAGCAAGGCAACGTGACGGAAAAAGAGCAGGCTCTGTGGCATTTTGTCCTTACTGCCTATGGAAGCAGCGAGTTTTCTACCAAGCAGCTGGAGAAAGCCTTCGGGAATGCTGCCTATGCGACGATCCGTGGATTCGTCCTAAAGTTTGAGAAACTGGGATTGCTGCGAGCAGCAAGATATGGCAACAGAGTCAAATACCGAATCGAAGTGCGAGAAGCGGAGTGATTTTCTGGAGGCGGCGAAGACCAGGCGTTCAGGGCCTGCTTGATGCATCGTGGGTTGTTGCTAATATTCGACACTTTTGATTTGGAAAGTCCTAACGATTAAAGATCACTGGGGATGTACTTCCTTCTCTTGATACTGACAAAGCCACGGGCCTGGATCACAGCAAGCCCCACTTTTTATGTCGCCGAGTTACTTCATTCATCTGAGGAGAGTGTCAAACGTCTGTGTTTGGAGACAAGAAATGGTTAGTTGCTGCATGGGAAAGAATGTTTAGTGTTTCCAATCAGACAAAAGTTCAGACACGAATGCTTCATTGTCTTTTACCACTTTACTTGTTGGATTATAGTCAACGAGGCCTTTTCGCATATAGGTTGCTTCAGGAGCGTTTACAGACTGTCTAATGTATGTGGAGAACATCTTAGTATCGAGTAAATCAGTAAGAAGATTGGCGATGTCTCCAATTTGCTTGCTGATTCTAAATCGAGGGACAAACCGTGTAAACACGAAACCACGGATTTTCAGATTAGGATTAAAATACTGTTTTACACTGGAAATAATATTGCCAAGTTGATGGATTCCGCTGGAGGCATTGAGAGCTGCCATTGTAGGAATGATTACTTCAACTACGCCGGCAATCTCAACGAAAAACAACAGAGGGAGTACCAAAAGGTACTCCCTCTGTGAATACAGTAGAAAACGTCTTTATTATGCGGACGGTTTCCCCGCCGTGTAATAAGGATGTTTAGGCGGAACCGGCGGGTAAGATATCAAATCTATTATATCCCCAAGTGCATATCAAACGATAGGAAGGCAGTTCAGTTGGCAGAGCAGATGATTTGTAACGACCACTGTTTTTTCTGCGCCTCTTCGAGGTGGATAAGACCCACACCGTGATTCACACCTGAAAGAGGCAGAAAGCACCGGAGAGGAAGGTGTACCTTCTCTCCGGTGCTTTTTCCTGTGCTCACATCACTTGTGTTGACTGCTATCTTTTCCACCGCCTGCTCCTGTATCTGCTGGGTGGTGGGTGTTAAGTGTACAGGGTAAACCCAACATCATAATGTCTCAGCGCGGATGAGATCCTCTTGACATCCACTCCATTTTGCAGAGCCACAGTTGCAAAACGTGTCACAAAGTTTAGGTGTAGCAATTATTGACGCTATAACCAGATACCTTTTCCTGACGATACTTTTTCTCCACCCTACAGTCAAAGGCAGCACACAAGCCGTCTGTAATACAAGGCAGGGTTCTTCCTGCTCTATGTCAGCGGTGAGAGCAGCTTTTTTAGAAACATTTTCAAAGCATTATCTCACTGTTCTTGAAAACGCTTGGCTAATTGTGCAAATGATGAATTAGGGAGCACCTGCTTGGACGGGATAAACAAATATCTCCACGGCTTATACCCATTCGCTTTACACCAACGAGTCGAGACATCGCAATATTGAATACCTCGCTTTTTCTTGTCAAGCACATCAGGATCGGTCAGCTTGTTCTCGCCCTTTACTTCCACGAGATAGCAACAGTCTGCTGTCTCCACCACAAAGTCAGGCTCATATCGCTTGCCACGGTTGTATGTAATGTTGAACTCATTAGGTGCAGGACGCAGCCATTTCAACACATCATCGTCCCGATCAAGTAAACGAGCCAGTGTCAGTTCGCTTTCATCAGAATCAAATTTAGCTTCAGGATACACGCCCTTTTTAATTCCCGTGAACAGAACAGATTTGATATGCCCCTCATAATTCTCCTTGAAATCATCATACAGCCCGACTTTTTGCCTGCAATTCAATTTCTGCGGCAGGTTGCTGTATTCGACATCAATGACTTCTTCCTGAAAAAGGCCGTTTTCACAATAGAAGTGCTTCATCATCTGATCGTATATCTTACCCGCAATCTCCCGCCGGTACATCATAACGATATTCTGCATTCCGTTTATACCATAGCCGGTTTCATAGTGGTCGCATACCTGTGTGATGAGCTTAAACAACAATTTCGAGCAGCGCTCATAGTCAATCTCCGGCTTTTTGTGAAGCTCTGTTAGAATCACTTTCTCGGGGTGATAGCCCTCAAAATCAATGGCGTCGCCCTTGATTCGCTCCCGGTCACTCATGTCCTCAAGATTTTGAATCAGCAGCTCGTTTTTGATTGGCATGTGGGTAAACACACTGAGATCAAGATCAAAGTCCACAAAGATATATTCCTCCACCCCTGCGTCCGTTACTCGGATACGGGGAATGGGAATGAACTTTTCAATGATCGTCGTGTAGGTCTGCTCTGCCTCTTCCTCCAACCATGTAAGGAAGGGATTTTCATTGTTCTTAAATATCTTTCCCCAATCCTAATTTTCTTCCAGCTTCTGCGTCACTGTCTGTACGATTTTCTTCTTTTCCGGGTGAGCAAGGACAAAAGGTACTTTCCCGTTTTGTGCAATGTAGTTTATCGTTTCCACTTGCAAATAGGCTTTTGCCGTTTGCAGCAGAATGTCGTTTTCTTCGCTTGTTGGCAGTCCCGTTTGCACATAAGCCTGCTCTAATGTCTCATTTTGGTCAATATCCAGTGAGAGCTGAGTATAGACGATTTCCTCTGGTTCGTCCAGTTCTTCCTCTGCCTGAATGACATTACCTGCCTTGAAGATGGAATCGCCTTTTTGCGCTTCAGCCAGTATATCCTGAAACTTATCGTGAGCGGTGAGCATCACTGCGTCCACATCTTTGTCCCCGGTACGCTCTCCATAAGGCAGGCGAAGTCCACGCCCTACCATTTGTTCCCGTAGGATTTTAGAAGCAGCGGTGCGAAGCGGAACAATGGTATAGAGGTTGTTGACATCCCAGCCCTCTTTCAGCATATTGACATGAATGACGATTTCAACGGGATTGTCAGGGCTTTCCACATCCAGCAGCAAACGGGTATTGGCTTCTGTTTCAGCGCCTTTTTGCTTGGAGTGAACGGTGATTGTTTTGTTGCGGTACGCGCCATTTTTGAACTCGTCAGATTTTATGAAATGCTCCACCCATTGTGCATGACGGGTATCTTTGCAAACCACAAGCATAAAGGGCTTTACAAGGGGTTTTTCATAATTTGCCGCATAGACTTCCAACTTTCCCTTTGTCCGCTCGTGGCAGGCGACGCCATCTATTAGCATCAGTTTATCAAGCTTCTCGTCACCTAACTTGTAAAAATCAATGTCGGAGCGCGTCACAGCAAAGGGTGTCCGGGTATAGCCGTCCTCAATGGCCTTGGACAGGGGATATTTGTATACCACATTTTTGAAAGGGACTTGTTTTGCACCTTTTGTTACAAGGGGGAGCCGTCAACGCCAGCCCCAGCAGCGGGTACAGGTCGTTAAGCGCTTGAGCGCCTCTTTCCGCTCGGTAGTGGTGGGACTCGTCCATGATGAGCACCAAGTCGGGCAGGTTAGAAAGGTACCGGTAGAACGAGTCACCCAGCAACTCGTTCACCTTGCGCATATTGGCGCTCTCTTTGTTGAACTTGTCGATATTATAAATGAAAATATGAATATCCGAATCATATAGGGATATACTTTTGTCCCTGTAATCATCATCAGTGATAATCTGCAGCAGTACGGGGAAGCAGCCCAGGCCGCAGAACACATACTTGGGGCTGTTGTTATTGTTCAAGTCTTTTTTCCGCTTGTCATAGATAGTGGTGTTTGGCGCAACAACGAAGAAATTCTTGATATTGTGTTGCGTATACAGGTAAGCGATGAACGCACCCATCAGGCGAGTCTTGCCCACGCCGGTGGCAAGGGTAAAGGTCAGTGACATGAACTCCCGTTCAAAGTCTGAGCAAGTGGGATACATGGCGTGGACGCTGCCCAGTGCTGCTTTCAGGTTCATCCCTTTACGGAGATTGACCGAGGTAACGATTTCCTCCAGAATTCTCAGAGAAGCAGTCTGGGGCTTACGCAACGACATAACACCGCTGATATAGTCGGTGGTGTATAACGGAAAACGCTCACTCATCGTCTTCCACCTCCTCGTCCTCATAGGCCGATGGGTGAACGATATTCAGGCTGTAATCGTCCTTGCCAAACTCACAGCGGTCAAGGAGCATTTGTGGGATTTTCTTCACCGCAATATTCGTATACGCTTTGTCCAGTCCCTTATCATAGGAACGGCAGGCAATCACCAGACACTCGCCCTCCTCCATACCGCTCTTGATGGCATCCAGATAATCGGCGGTCAAGTGCCGGGTAGTGGTAAAGAGGTCGCTATTCTCATTGCCCAACGCCTGTTTCCAGAAGAAATCGGCACTGGGCTGATAGGTAAAGCCTTCATGTAAGGCTATTGCCGCTGCCAGCGCGTCGGCGCTGTAATCTGGGTTGATAATCGCCTCTCCGAAAGCGACTTCTTTGATGAGCATGGGGGGCCAGCTCATAGAAGTGGAAGCCCAGCATTTATTCTATTGTCAGTGTACTTACCCGCCTCGGACGGTGCCAGAAGTCATCCCGGCAGGCCCGGAAAGGGTAAAATTAAAAAGTATGCCAAAATTAAAAGGTTTACTTATGGATTGGCATGAACTTTTTTCAGTTTACAATAGGTAATTATTGTGCTGGTATAATACTGCATCATCCAATCATACCAGATTTCACGACTGTAGTCAGTCTTTTGATCGGCCTTATTATGTCGTATATTATATTCATTCACAATACCAAAAATGAGACGGTCATGCTCATTCTTAGAAACATCGTATTCTTGATTCAGTGTTTCCTTCAAGTCGTCTCTTACTTTTTCGAGGATATCTGCAAGAATGTTGATAGGTTTTTTCTTAGCTTCCATATCTGTATCAAAACGATAATACATCCTTGAAGCAGATTTTAACTGTTCTAATACATCTTCTGACAATTCGGCTCCGTCATAACTTAATTGTTCTTGAAGAGCTTTGTTGGGCATTTCCATAATAAAGCCATTAGACCGTTCTAAATAGTAACCGTCCTTATAAGATCGCAGTAAATTATTTATTTGTTCTGAAAACAGAGCTTTTTCATCTTTTACGTCAATTTTCCCAGTCGAATAATGGTAAACACCTATGTGCGCATATAACATCTCAATTACAGAAAAGAGGATTTCTTCAGTATAGCTTTCGTAATATTCTATAATAGACTATATATATTTATCCTGCAAACACGTGATAAAAATATATTAGGAGATGGAGCCATCGTTGGTGGTAATATGCAGATAATTTCATGCGTCCATCGATCTTCGTGATTGGCCCCCTTAAACGCAAGTTCAAAGGAACCCTTTCTGTTAAAATAGTGATAACCCTGTATAAATGAATTCAAAAGTTCTTCCAACGACAAAGAGATGGTTTGAGTTATCAATCCTTTTCGTTCTTCATAGTATACACTCACTGTGTTTACCCCCATATAATTCATCTTATAATTAAATCATCTGCCCATTATCATGCAATGCCTGTTCAATAGTATCAGCCAATCGTAATATCTTGCTTTTATGATTTCCAGTATAGTGATACATAAGGTATCTAATGTCTACAACAATGCCCTGAACTCTTTCGTAATTATGATCTCCGACCTTCCAATCACCCTTTGCCTCACCAATATTACCGTATATCGAATCAAAACCGAACACATTTTTGGCGCTGTTGTAAGGCATTAAAAAGGCGTTATAAACCGGCACGTCATCTCCATATTCACGTTTGAATCTTTCTTGTGTATATATGTATTCACCATATGTGATTTGCTTATTTATCGAAGACGATTCGGGCAGATGCATGGGATTACCGGTAATGCCATAACGATAATATTTGGCATCTAACACATATATTTTACCGTTATGCAACATGATAGAATCCGGCTCCAAAGCATAATTCTCTTTTACCTTCCCCTTGAGATACCAGCGTGTCCGCGGGAAAAACTTGTACTTATCTTTTATTCCATACACTCGGTCTATCAGTTTCTCCCATACATATTCAAAAGAATCTGTACCAAAATAAAACTGCTTCAGATTTGTCTGCTCATCAATATACTTCAAGACGGCAATCATCGCTGTAAACAAATGCTTATCTTTATCATTGTTGCTTCTTGCCAACTTATCATTCAACACCGAAAGAAACATTTTGGTGTTCTTTTCGATTGTTGGTTTAGGTGGCAAATCAGGCGTAAATAGCCATCCAAATTTTTGAAAACTCTCATATACACAATACTTGTGAATTTGTGTTATCAAATTTTTATCGTTGGGCGACGACACTCTTACAGTGTACTCTGTGTACACTGGTGACCCATCAGATTGAATAAGAGGACGCTGTTTTCTGATAGTTTTTGCCCAATCAATACTACCTCGATCGCTCGTCTTAAAAACAGGTTCTTTTTCAGTGTAATAGGAGTTTTGTTCCAGATAATAGTTGATCACCTCCATATAGGCATTGATCGGAAAATCAACCGATTGCGGCGCTTCAAACTTTTTCATTGCAAGCACACGGTCAGACTTATCCGTAAACTCAGCCAATACAGAAATCAAATGCAATATATCTCTGCGGATTTCTTGGTCAGTTTCAGGTAATTGATATCCCACAGGAAAATAGACCATTGCGTTTTCAGAATCCGCCTTTATTCCGACGAAACGGTCTCCTTCATCGTTTTTATTAATATGGCATCTGTCAAGCAATCTTGCGTCTAAATCCACGGTATCACCACCTCATGTTAATCTTCGCCGTTGTTCTGCCCGGTAATAGCATTAAACATTCCTTCTTTGAAAAAGGCAAAACGTTCGTTTCCGGTTTCAGATGTAAATTTTTTTATAACAGCTTCAAGACTCTTGTAAGAGCTTATTTCAAAAATATTTTCACGAGAAAACTTAAACGCATCATCCCACAGATATTTTATGACTTTCTCAGGGAAACGTCTGTTATGATGTTTTGCCACAATTCGAGCCTGTTCACTTGCGTCTACGTCATCTGCAACCGGATCGTACCACAAATCCAGTTTTGAAACAAAATAGGCTCCTAAGCGTTTGTCTTCTGAGGATGTCATTCTTACATTGCCATCTAAAATTTCTTTATTAATAGCACGACAAAAAGCACTCCACGTCACTTCGGTATCTAAAATTTTATCGTTTGCGTAAGGATGATTTTCAAATGAATTCTCAATTAAACGCATATGCCAACGTCTCTGAAAGGCAGTATCTAACGTGAACACATTCTGATCAGACGTGTTCATTGTCCCAACAATAGACATATTAGAGGGAATACGAACTTTATGCTCTGGATCTCCGTAAACTATTGCTGCGACATTCGCATTAGTGATGGAATACTCGCTGGTACCCATAGGGAAACTCGTATCATCAGTTGTCCTATCTAAAAGTTGGAATACCTCACCAAAAATTGCTGGAGCATTTCCACGATTAATTTCTTCGATAATCAGAAAATATTCAATATCTGGATTGTGGTATGCCTTCCAAAGCAATCTGGTAAATGGACCGGGCGTAAATAAATAACGTACTTTGTCATCGGCCGATACTGTCGGCAATATCTGGCCTACAAAGTCGGAATACGTGTAATCCGGATGAAACACAAGGCGCTCCATTCGGTTTTCATCACTACAATATTCATGTTGAATAGTGTAGCTTTTACCAGAACCGGGTACACCATAAAGCAATACATTTGTACCGCCTTTTTTTCTGTCACAGTGATCTAAATCCACACCATCGTGCCCAGTTCCTTCATCAACTCTATCCGGCGTAGTATACCCAAGCAACTGACTTAAATTGTCCATTGTATTATGAATTCTACTTGTATCCATTACAGGCTACCTCCATATAACTTTTCCAAGAAATCAGCTTCAAGAACTTCCGATTTAACTTCCGTGTGTCTACCAGAATCACTGATTGACCATTCAGGGCGTTGAATAACATGAAGTAGTCCAGCAAATTCAAAATACTGAGGTATATATTGATGCCCTTTTGGCTTCTCTATTACATTTCTCATAGTGAAGTCATATTCACCATTACGATATCTGGTGATATAATCATCCAGAGCGGCCTCTTCGACATCACAATCATCATGTCGAATACAAGTGTTTAACAGATACCATTCCCATTTATCCATACGCCCGTATTTGTTCAATGCTCTCAGCGTCGCTCTTAATGGATGTAATTTGCTTCCATCACTGTTTTTGAAGTAGTAAAAGCGTAATGCATCGCAATAAGCTTCCTCATATAATTTCTTGATTTCTGCATAGATCTTTTCTTTTACATCATCTTCGTAATTGTCAGCAACCCCCACCTGTTCTTCCAACTTAGCTGCTTGGTAGACCAGTTTTCCTCTGTCCGTCAAAAGGTTTTGTATGTCCATCTCATTTCGACTGCTAAAGGAATCTTCATTTAAAAAGCCGAAATTTACGCAAACACGTTTTACTGTTCGTACTGCACCTGAAGATGATATTTGCATTTGCTCCGCTAAACGATCTTGTATTCCGTTTCCCCAAGACGAATGATCCGTGAACGAGGAATCTGACAAGCAATCGATCATGATTCGGAACTGCCTATGCAAATCTGGCCCAATATTTCGACCGGTATAGTCCCAGCCACGAAGATCCATAGTCCATTCCTCCTTTTCATTACTTCTTTTTTAATACCAATATTTCATCGTATTTGATGATGCCGCCACGGTTACCTCGTGGAAGATGAAGATATCTATCACGAATAACATATTTGAAACTAAGCTCAAATATATATCCATTTTTCTCTGCAATCTCGGCCAAAACTTTTGCCGTAGGAATACTCTGCCCACGAATATTACTATCTCCGACCACGATTACATACCGTCCGTTCTGTTTCAATTCTTCACGTACAGCAATCATATTTTTTGCCATATCCTCGAAGTAGGTATTTACAATGGCTGCACGTTTTGCATCAACTTCAGTGATTTTTTCCACAATCGGGACAACTGTTTCTGATTGCGAAGCATAGCGGTATTTATCGTAAAAAGATTTTGAAATTTCTGTCCCAATATACGACTGCTTGCTTTTTTTCAATTCTTCATTCGATGCCAAACCAAGCCACATATCTTCAAAACGCAAACTACGCACATAGTCATAAGCATTAATATATGGCGGAGATGTTACTGCTAAATCGATAGTGTTTTCTGCATTAATTGTTCTGGCATTATTGCTCTCTAAAATAGTGCTATTACAATGGAGTGGTGCAACGGCCTCAGAAAATCCAATAATAGCCTCTCTATACATATCCTCTACTTTAAAGAACAGCTCTGAAGGGTCAGCAGGTGTCTTGGGGTACTTTGTGGATATATACGGTTTTGGAGAAACCTCATCAGCATTCGAAACCTTTCGAATAATCCCAGAAAGGACAACATATAAATAATCCTTGACATTCTGGTTGTTTGCTGCAAGTTTATCGATTGTATACTTAAAGAACGAAAGCCACAGAATTGATTTATCACAAAACCATTTCTCGATATTAGGAATACCGGGAATCGGATACTGAAAACTCTCGTCGGGAGACATCTCCTTTATTTTCCTTACAACCTCATCGAGAAAATCAATATCCTCCTTGGAGTAAACTGTAGTTTTCACTTTGATGAGCAATCGGGCAAATGGGTCAATATCAATTGACATAGCATTTCTGCCCAAAAGCATCGCTTCTATCGCAGTAGTTCCTGATCCACAAAACGGGTCCAGCACAGTTTCTCCAGCCTTTGAATATGCGTTAATTGCAAAACGGGGCACGGCAGAAATATACCTTGTCGGGTATTTATTAAACAACCTATTGGTTGAGGCTACAATTTTAGTCTTGTCGGGGATGATTTCATATATCTGATCCTGAATCGGATTGATTGGAAAATCATCCAATTTAATTACTTCCATTCTGGAAACCTCATTTCTCTAATTTCACTATGCTCTCACGCAAGTATTTTCGTACACGTTCAGTTTTTTTATATTGCTGTGAGCTTGTGATAATAAGCCTTTCCACTGCGATTTCCTGAACTTTAAATCCAATTTTTTCAGCAATCATTGCCAAAAACACATCTGTCGGAATCACAATGCCAGCATACGCAGAATTGCTAACAACAATTGCACAATGTCCGCCACTCTTCAGAGAATCATATATCTGTCGAAGTGCTTCCTCCATGTCTGCAAAATAGCCGTTAAGCATATCCGGTATTTTGTTTGTCCAAAGCTTCTGCTGACGCAACAACGGAATTATTTGATCGTTCAGCTCTGGCAAATTAAAACTGGTATAGCGTTCCGGCCACGTAGCATGGCAATGTGATCTCAAAGATTTCATACGGATATTTTTTTGATCACTTGTGGAGTTTACAAAACCCGCAAACCAAAGCTCCAAATAATAAATCTTCGTATAGTCAAAGCAATTTGCATACGGCGGCGAAAAAAGAACTAAATCTACGGTGTTCTTCGCCACATTTTTTTTCATCGTTGTAACGCTTTCCACATACACTTGTGGAATTGGGCCGTTATCTTCAAGCGAAAAATCCTCAATCATAGAAGCCGCTTTCTTCGAAATACACTCCATTGCGAACTTGAATGCACAGCCCTTATCATAAGTTGGTGGACGTCTCTTTATTTTTAATCCATTACCTGCTTTTCTGTATAGTGCACACTCTTCAAGTGTGCAAATCCAAGCAAAAAACAATAATTCCTTCGGCTTACTCTCTGGTAATTCATTGATGTACTTTCTTATATTGAGCTGTGCCAACAACATTTCAGACTCAAATATACGACGCAAATACTCATTTTCAGGAAGCTCAATATTGATTGCAATCTCAATAGTCGATAGCTCCTGTAGGAGTTTTTCGAATTCCTCCATATTATCTTTGCTATAATTCTCAGTTTTGACCTTTGTAATAAATGCTGCAAAAGGATTAACTTCAAAACCAATAGACTTCATTCCTTTGGCCTTTGCGACAGCAACAGTAGTTCCGGCTCCACAGAATGGATCACAGACAACGGAAGACTTGTTCAGTTTGTATTCATTGAAGATTTTCTCAACCAGAATAGGAGAGAATCCTTCCTTATAATTAAACCATCTATGTCGAGCATACTTAGCGCTGTAAACAAAGTTACAATCAACATTTGTGTACGTAGCACTATTCAACTCGTTGTTCGTTACATTATATTTGGCGTCAAGAGCAGCATAAAAATTTGGCAAGCTATTGTAGTCCATGTAGTTTTAACCTCATTTCTAATTAATTGCGCTCTTTCCACTTTTGACCCATTCATCCAACTCGGAACGCTTAAATTTCCACAGCTTTCCAACCTTGTGTGCTGGGACCATTTCTTTTTTTATCCAGTTACGAATCGTAACTGTCTTTATGCCTAAATACTCTGCGGCTTCATCAATGCTAATATAGTTATCATTTTCATTTTTAGTCATTCTGAACACCTCGCTAAATGTCATTGCTATAAAAATTCATTCTGTATTATACCACAGCAGCGTCGGATTTTTAAGATATTTGCTGATATTTGTTTATATTTAACTCTGGTTTCATCATATTTTATTAGCTTTCACCTTTTTTCGATGGTTTCTCTGAGCTGTTGCGTTTCTGCAATTAGCGCAACAGTATTTTTTTCGACTGTTTGTAGTTTTAACAACAAAACGATTATTGCATGCTGGATTTTCGCACTTGCGATAAACATCTGTGCCGGGACGTAAGTAGAACACAGAAAAATACAACGCAGAAATCAAATTTGGAGCTCTCCAAGTAGGACCCATTTTTAGAACGCTGTATTTCGGTGAAATACCAGAAAGATTATGGTTCATTTCTTCGTTTAAAACAATTTTAGCAACTGTAACGGCACTATTTTTCATTTTTTCATCTAACAGTGTAGTTTGAGGAACGTCTGAATAATATTCAATGCCTTTCTCAAAAGACACACCTCCAATAACACCAATGTCCCTCATAAAATGAAACAGGAAATCTATTACATATCGTCTATTCTTGGAGAGATTTGCGCCATTACGGTATAGATATACGATAGCTTTATATCGCATGTCTAAATACCCCGGATATCGATTTGCATATATATTTTCTGAAACGACATCGTTATATTCTTCAATATCCAATTCATATGAGCCATAGATAGAATCACGAATTGTATACGTATCCTTTTGAAAGGCCTCCTGCTGTCCATCAATTTCTGTCAGCTGTGAGGCTTTATCTATTTCATTGGACAAAAAATGTTTATAAGAAACATATAGCCGTGGCAAAGTCGACAATTCAATAGATATTTTCTGACTTAAATGTAAATACAAAGTTAGCGAAATCATTCTTTCATAATCAATTTCTGGAGATTCAATTTTATTCATGAATGCGACAGTTGCCTTCAGTCTATTAATAATCTCGATCACGTCTTCGAAATATAATGACTCAAAATTTGCATCCCCAACCTTAAAGAAGGAACCATTTGTTTCAAAAAAGCAAACCATCGCTTGGATGTCATTATCTGGTAGCGACATAAGTTCTTTCAAAAGGAATATGTCCTTGACCCAATTAGCAAGACAACCCGCAAGAACCGCGGGGAGCTTCCGCAGTATTTCGTAGAAAGTACGCACGAGGCTATCATACCGATGGAGACCTATCAAGCAGTGCAGGCCGAAATTGCACGGCGACGGGAGCTCGGTGTTTTTGCAAGCTGGAGCATCAACACCAGCTGCTTTACATCAAAAATCAAATGTGGTCTCTGCAGTGCCAGTTTTGTACGCAACACCCGGAATAATTGGGCCAAGACCAGCCAGCTTGGGGAGCGTTACACTTTCTACGGCTGCGGCACAAACAAACGTAAAGGAGCACACTGTTCCTCCGGCACAATACGCGAGGAGGTTCTGAAAGAAGAATGCGCCAAAGTGCTCGGCCTGCCGGAATTTAATGAGGAGACTTTCTCGGAACGGGTCAAAAAGATTACGATTCCAGCTCCTGGTACTATGATCTTCGACTTTACTGATGGAACCTCACTTGAGCATCACTGGAGTCGGAATGCAAAAAAGGACAGCTGGACAGCAGAACGGCGAAAAGCGGTCAGCGAATACCGGCGCAGTCGGGAACCCGGATGGAAGTGCTATAACACCTTCACCCACTTCATCAAATGCGGGCACTGCGGAGCGAACTATCGTGTCCAGACTCACAAGCGTGTGGACGGGACAATTGTACGTTCTTGGTACTGCTCGTCGCCAACAGCGGCGGGCTGCTTCAAAGTCGGCATCCGAGAAGTTACACTCAAGACGCTCATTGCTGACGTAATGGGCCTACCGGATTTTGACGAGGAGCTTTTCAATCAGCAGCTGGCTTACGCAACGGTGCCCGCAGACAATGAGATTGTCTTTCACTTTCGTGACGGACACGAGGCTTCCCGAATCTTCGTCCAGAAGCGCCAGATGCCACGCCAGACTGAGGAACGGAAGAAGCACATGAGCGAGGTCATAAAAGCGAAATGGAGGGAACGCCATGCCAAAAACGACTAAGAAGATTACCACGATTCCGGCAACGCTGACCAGATTTACAGCAACGCCAATCAACCAGCAGAAAAAGCGCCGTGTGGCTGGATATGCCCGTGTTTCCACAGACCACGATGACCAGTTCAGCAGCTACGCTGCGCAAGTTGATTATTACACCAACTACATTAAAGGTCGTGACGATTGGGAGTTTGTTGAGGTCTACACCGACGATGGAATCACGGGGACAACGGTCAACCGCCCCGCGTTCCAACGGACCATGCAAATAATCCTCTGCGGAGAGTTAAATAGTCTTATTGTCACAGATTTGAGCCGCCTGTCCCGCAACCAGTCCTTTGCTAACAATTTGATAGAAGTGACGCTGCCCTCGTTCAAAGTGCGGCTGTTCTCTCTCAGCGAGGGCTATGACAACGCGACCAACACACCGGCTGACGAGAATTTGGCCACGTTCTTCAACCTGTTCAACGAGTATTTTCCCCGCATGACCAGCCAGAAAATCAACACGGTGATCCAGATGAAAGCAGAAGTCGGTACCCGGATCGCCTCCATCCCGCCCTATGGGTATCAGAAGGATCCGGAGGACAAGTATAAATTTCCCACTGCGTATTTTTTGTTCAAACAGGGGATTTCCTTATCCTTTCCTTAGAAACACCCGGTATCCTGGTCTCATCCATTACAAAGGAGTGTTTTCTATGACCGAATCCCTTCGCCCCGCCGCTGCCCGGCGGGGCCTGACCGACACCGCCCTCAAGGGCATCGCCGTGGTGAGCATGGTGCTGGACCACATCTATTACTTCTTCGGCTATACCGGCTGCATCCCCACCTGGTGCAGCATGGTCGGCCGCCTGGCCGCGCCCCTGTTCCTGTTCTGCCTGGTCGAGGGCTTTGTCCACACCAGCAACCGGAAAAAGTATTTCTTCCGGGTCTGGGTTCTCGCCGCCCCCATGGGACTGCTCCTGTTTTTCATGCGGTACGGCGGCTGGCTCACCCGGCCGGACGGCTTTTACCCGGAAAACTCCATGCTGTCCACCTTTGTCCTGCTGCTGCTCTTTTACCAGGGCTTTGAGTGGATCGCCAGCCGGCGGGCCTCCAAGGTGGTTTTGGGCCTGGCTCTGGTGGTGTTTCTGGTGCTCTGGCCCCAGTTGGCCGGACGGTGCACCCTCCTGTTTCCCCAAACGGCCACCGTGTTCGGAGTGTTGGGCTACGCGGTGCTGCCCATGATGAACTTCACCGGGGACCTGAGTCTGCCCGTTATTCTGGTGGGCCTGGCCCTCTACTTCGCCAAGAGAAGCCGCATCGCCCAGGTGATCGCCCTCAATGTGGTCTCCTTCGGCTGGCACTTTGTCCTGGTCTATCTTCAGGTCCGCACCTGGCCGGATTTTCAGATGGTTCAAATGTTCACCACCTACTACGAATGGATGGGGGGCCTCTTGGCCGCACCCCTGCTGCTGTGTTATAATGGACAGCGCGGCGCGGGGTACCGCCGGTTCTTCTATGCTTTCTACCCCGCCCATATCTACATCCTGTATGCCCTGTCCTGGCTCCTTCTCCTGGCCATGGGCTGAAGAAAGGAAGATCCATTATGGCCCACATCTTAGTGGTGGACGACGATGCTGACCTGCGCCAGCTGCTCCTCACCGCCCTGGAGCGGGACGGGCACCAGGTCACTGCCCTGGACCGGGGCAGCGCCGTCACCGAGGCCCATTGCCGCTGGGCCCACTGTATTCTGCTGGACGTGATGATGCCCGGAGAGGACGGCTTTGCCACCTGCCAGCGGGTCCGTGCCCTGGCAGACTGTCCCATTCTCTTCCTCACCGCCAAAACCGAGGAGGCCGACGTCATCCAGGGACTGGGCCTGGGCGGCGATGACTACCTCACCAAGCCCTTTCGCCTGGGGGAGCTCCGGGCCCGGGTCGCGGCCCACTTGCGCCGGCAGCACCGTACCCCCCAGCGCCGGTTCCGCCGGGGCGGCCTGGATTTTGACCTGGGGGAGAAGGCGGTTTACTGGGGAGAGCAGCCGGTGAAGCTCACCCGGGGGGAGTACGCCATCTGCGAATACCTGGCCCTGCACAGTGGCCAGACCTTCTCCAAGGAACAGATCTACGAGGCGGTCTTCGGCTTTGACGCCCCCGGGGACCAAGCCGCTGTCACCGAACACATCAAAAACATCCGAGCCAAGCTCCGCGCCCTGGACTGCCATCCCATCGACACCGTCTGGGGCGTGGGTTACCGGTGGAAGCGAGACCTGCCATGAAGGGGAAACAGCGCAGTCTCAATGGTCTGTTCTGGCGGTATCTGCTCAGCACCATGGCCCTGCTGGCCGGGGTGCTCCTGGCACTTTGGTTCGTCCTGCTCCAGCTGATCCGCATGGGGGCAGTTCTCCCGGCGGACACCGGCGCCCGGAATCTGGAGCGGACCACCGTCCTCCTCCAGGCCCAGGAGACCTTTGACCCCGGGGAAATCCCATTCTACTATCGCTGGGCGCTGGCGGACAGCAGCGGCATCCTGGAGAGCAACCTGTCCCCGAAAGAGGAGACCTGGGCCCAGAAGGTCCTCGCCGGCGAGGTCTCACGCCACGGATTTCTCTACACAAAATACTACTGGTCGGTTCCACTGTCCGGTGGGCGGGTCTGTCTGCTCCAGTATGACTACGCGGTCTGCTACGCCAATCCCACCCTCCAGGAGAGGCTGCCGGATTTCCAGCTCCTGTTCTTCCTGGTCTGCCTGGGGTGCCTGGTGCTGGTGGCTCTCTGGCGGACCCATCACTATACCAAGGGTCTGCGCCGGGACGCCCAGGCCATCACCCTGGCCTGCAACGGGGTCGCCCAGCAGACACTGGACACCCCCTTCCCCGCCCAGGCGCAGGTCCGGGAACTCCAGGCCGCCCTCACCGCCCTGGACACCCTGCGCCGGGAGCTGGCCGCCTCCCTCCAGGACCAGTGGGCAGGGGAGCAGCAGAAGCAGGCCCTGCTGGCCGCCCTGGCCCATGATCTGAAAACGCCCCTCACCATCATCAGCGGCAATGCGGAGCTGCTGGACGAGGACAACCTCCCCCCGGCCCAGCAGGCCTGTGTCCAGGCCATCCTCCGGGGGGCCCGCAGCGCTGAGGACTACGTCACCCACCTCCAGGCCATCACGACGGGGCTTTCCCCGGCCACCTCTGCCCAGACGGTCTCCTGTGCCGATCTGGCCCAGGCCTGCGCCGCTTTGGGCCGGGACCTGACCGCCCCCAAGGGGATCACGTTCTCCTGGCAGACCGACCCCCATCCCCTGCCGGACCGGGCACTCTCCCTGGACCGGACCGCCTTTCTGCGGGCAGCGGAAAACCTGCTCAGCAACGGCGTCCGCTATACCCCCGCCGGGCAGGCCTTGGACTGCGGCCTGCGCCTGACCGCCCAGCGGCTGTTTCTCTGGGTTCAGGACAGCGGGCCCGGCTTCTCCCCCGAGGCACTGGCCAAGGCCGGCAAGCTCTTCTACACCGAGGAGCCCAACCGCCCCCAGGGCGGGCATTTGGGGATGGGCCTCTATTCCGCCGCCCAGACCGCCCGGGCCCACGGCGGCGGACTATGCCTGGAAAACACCTCCGGCGGGGGCCGGGCCACCCTGTGGATTTCTATTTCATAATATTTCCGCAATTTTTCCAAAAGCCGTTGCGTTTTTGGAAAAACTTTCGTCTTATGGAGTGGACACAGTCCAACACAGATTCCAATGAGACGGAGGCTGACTATGCCATGAACTGGTGGAAACCTGCCTTGGGCGGCCTGCTGGCCGCCGGGTCTCTGGTTCCTAACCTGGCCCGGCGGACCCCAGGCCGGAAACAGGACGCCCGCCCTGTCACCCGGGAGCGGCTGACCAAACTCCTGCTTAAGGCCGCCCATTTGTCCCCGGACAGCGAGGCGGTCCAGTGGATGGGCGCACACTGCACGGCCCAGCCCCTGGTTTGGGGGGACCTGGCCGCGCACTGGCTGCGGAAAGAGGGCTGGCTGCACAGCGCCCTCTGCGCCGGCCTGCTCCTGCCGGAGGACCGTCCCGCCGGGCAGTTTTGTCCCGACGCCCCCCTGCCCCGCTGGGAAGGGGCCCGCATGGCGGTCCGAGCCTTGGGGCTGGGGTTTCCCGCTGCCCAGGCGGCGACCTGTTCTCCGGGCTTTTCAGATCAGGCACAGTTTCCCGCCGGCACGGCGGGGTACGCCCTGACAGCTGTTCAGACGGGGATTCTCCCAGGCCACACCGGCGGCCGCTTCCATCCCCGTGCCCCCCTCTCCCAGACGGAGGCAGAGGCAATGGCCCTTCAGGTCCAGAGGATCATGGCCGGAGAGGGCATCCCCACCTTCCGCTGCCGCCTCCGCCACTATGACGAGGACACCATGGTCCAGATGCTGGACCCCGCCCTTCGCCTGCGGATGGTGGAGGGACGGGTTTACGCCTGTGTACGGGACCTGTTTCAGGCAGAGGCCCAGCTGCGCTTTCAGCGGGGGCTGAGTTCCCTGCCCCCTGCAGTGGGCTATCTCGCCCGCTGGTCTCCCCGCCGGCAGCAGGTGGACCTGGAGAAAAACATGGTCTACGCCTACCGGGCGGGATGGGACCGCTGTCTCCAGGGAACCCGCCCCGGGGACCTGGAAACCCATCCTGATGCCTCCACCCTGTTGGCCCCGGCCCGGCTGCTGTTTGGGGAGCTGATGGTCCCGGTCTATGATTTCCGCGCCAAGGGCAAGGGACATTGGCATCCCTGGCAGGGGGACTGGGACCCCGACTCCCGCACCCTAACCCTCAACACCTATTACCCAGACGGCGTGGGCGTCTCACCCCCCTCGCCGGGAAAGGAGACCCCACATGCGCCCGTTTTCCTATTGTAAGCTGGAAATCTTTCTCCCCGCCTCCCATCTCTCCCCCTTGGAAACCGCTCTGCGGCAGGTGGACGCCGGACACATCGGGGCCTATGACAGCTGTCTGTCCTATTCCCCGGTCACCAGCTGTTGGCGCCCCCTGGCGGGAACCACCCCATATCTGGGAACCCAAGGGGCTCTCAGCCGGGAGCAAGAACTGAAGGTGGAAGTCACCTGTCAAACAGAGCGGGTGGAAGCCACTGTGGCCGCCATCCGGGCCGTACACCCCTACGAGGAGCCGGTCATCAACGTGATTCCCCTGTATCAGGTTGGCCTCTGACCCCGTTTC
>OLON01000222.1_pt1 | contig 42310 bp, 39 predicted proteins | sample 1672691 | NCBI WGS metagenome assembly OLON01 (sample SAMEA3136714, study PRJEB25190) | human gut metagenome | biome: human gut; feature: human-associated habitat; material: faeces | place: Austria | collected 2013
CTGTAAAAATAATTTATAAATTAATTGACAAAGCATATCTATGTGACTAAAATATGTATTTGTTAATAGATAAACTTTATCCATGGATAAATTATATCCATTAATTATTTAGATTTCAAGGATAAACTAAAATCTAATGGAAGGAGAAAAATTTATGATAAAAAAAGAATGGTCAACGTTTTTAAAAAATCGATGGTTAATCATTGTCGCAATAGCCGTCGTTGCAATTCCAAGTATTTATTCGGGGATTTTTCTTGGTTCGATATGGGACCCTTACGGCAATACAAGTAATATTCCCGTAGCAGTAGTAAATGAAGATCAAAAAGTAACATATAATCAAACTGTTTTAGATGTAGGAAAAGAATTAGCAAGTAATCTTGAAAAAAATGATTCAAATGAGGCAATATGCAGAAACAATTGAATCTATTGTTTGGAAATATTTTACATGCTACAATATCACAAGTTTAAAATGAATCAATTTTACAGGGAGAAGAAAAAAATGGAAAATACAAAAATGAACTTAACAGGTAAACCAAGTGTTGACAAGCCATGGCTTCAGTTCTATCCTGAGCAGTTGCGTAACGTAGAGGTTCCGAAGATGACAATCGAGGAATTCTTGAAATTTAAAAACCAGGATGAAAATAGAATTGCGTTTGAATATTATGGAAATAAAATTACATGGAAGACGCTTTGGGAAGAGGTTGACAAAGCAGCCAGATCATTAAAGGTTCTGGGATATGGGGATGGAAGAAGAATTCCACTATTCTTGCAGAGTGTTCCTGCACATTATATTTTATTAATGGCAGCAGAGAGAATCGGGGCAACTATTATCTGTCGTGACGATATCCCGGAAGAGCTTTGCTTTGCAATCAGAAAATCAAAAGCAGATACAGCATTTGTAATGGACTATACATCAAAAGAAGATGAAGAACTATTCCGTGCGACAACACCGATGACACGTATGATCAAGATTTCTCCATATGATTATGCAGACAAAGATGCAATGCCGGAATATACAGAGAAAGAAATTGCATCAAGATATTCAAATAATACAGAAACAACAGAAGGAAATCTTACATGGAAAGAATTCCTTGAATTAGGAAAAGATTATCATGAAGATTATATGGCTGAAAGAAATCCAGACAGACCGGTATTTGGAGCATATACAAGTGGATCTACCGGAATTTCAAAACTGGTCATCCATTCCTCTGCAAATGTGGTGGCAGTGGCATTCCAGATGTCCATCTTTATTCCACCATCAGATGTACAGGAAAAATGGTGGCTTCCAATTCTGCCACCGGCATTGATTGCAGTTACAGTATCTATGACACTGTTCCCGATGTCAGCAGGATTGAATGTAGTACTGGATCCGTTTTGCCCTCTGGAAGACATTGATATTGCATTTATGGAGCAGAAACCAAACTTCTGGGCATTAGTTCCTATGTTGTGTGAGATACTCATGAAGAGTGACAGAATTCCAGAGGATTATGACATGTCCCATCTTAGAACACTGGGTACTGGAGCTGAAGCAATGAATGAGAGAAAGACACAGGAAGTAGAAGCTTTCTTCCATAAACATAAAGTAACAGCTACATTAAGTGCAGGATATGGACAGAGCGAAGGATGTTCAAACTTTACACTGCCAAATCCAATGTTTCCGCTGGTAGATGGCTGTGTAGGTATGCCAATGCCTGCCACAGTTATGAGTGTATTTTCAGATGATCTGGAAGAGTTAAGCTATGGAGAAATTGGAGAATTGTGCATGACAGGTCCTGCCATGATGCTTCATTATGGCGGTTGGATGGGAGCTGAGATGACAGAGCGTACACTGATTAACCATCCGGATGGAAAATGTTGGCTTCATACAGGAGATAAAGCATATATTAATGAACATGGAATTGTATATATTCTTGGCCGTGGAACAACGAAACGTTATGGCGGCGGGGAGCTATATATGATGCGAATGGAAACAAAAGCTGTACGCGTTCCGGGAGTTGCAGACGGATTCTTCTGCTTTGTGCCGGATCAGGAGCATGAGGAATACTTCCTTCCTTACTTCTATGTGATTCTTGATGGAACAAAGACTCTTGATGAGGTGAAAGCAGGTCTGGCAGACGCTCTGGAAGATTATGAATATCCGGTTGAAATACGTGTGATTACAGAAAGACCATTCTTCCACTTTAAGACAAACAGAAAAGAACTTACAGCAGCAATCCTTGCTGAGAAAGAAAAAGAAAAATCATCCGTAGCATAATGAAAGTAAAGAAACCCTTGTCTCATGAGAAATAATGAGGCAGGGGTTGACTTTATCTTGATAAAAGAATTGTTAGGTGGTATATTATATTTGATACACAAGACTATTTATTATGTAATGAATGAGACATTTTGTAAAAAGGAGAGGGGTTAAAAAATGTGGTTTGCTTTTCTTTTTGCAACAGGGCAAAGAGACCTGGAGTAATTGCAACGCATATAAATAGGGGAGGAGTATGAATAAGCTGTTAGTGGGAAAAGGAGTGATGCAAAAAATCAGAAAATCATAAATTTTAATGGAAAAATAATGATGCTAAAGAAAGAAAAAACAGTATGAGTAAGAGAAACAAAAAGCTTTTAAGTTTACTCCTCTCTACAATGATGGTATTCAGTGTTGTTCCGTCAACAGTATATGCTGCACCGGATCAGGAAACTGAAGCCACTATAGAGCAGGATGCAAATGAAGAAGTAAAACAAGAGGATACTGTGAACAATGAAGCAGATGCGTCTGCAGACCAGACTGACACAAAACAGGATGAGACCAAAGCAGATGATACAGCACAGAAAAACGATGAAGCAGTAACACAGACAGGTGACGAAGCAACACCAGCAGTAGATAATACCGTTACTGTTTCAGGAACATCTATTCAGATTCCAACAATTCAGTTCAAAGGAGCTAATGCAGCAGTAGCAGAAGCTTTAACGAAGGATGTAGAGATTGACGAGAGCAATCCGGCAATCAAAGGACTTCGTAAAGAGCTGGAGAATCTGGAAATTGCAGGCGGCGAGGCTGGCGAAGAAGATAATGTCAGTGCAATCGCTACTTATGCAGATGATACGAAAGTTAAGCAACTGACTCCGGATCAGATTGATACGGTAGTGAAAATGTATGGTCGGTATTTGGAACAATGGAAAGATAATGCACAGTATCTTGGAGTGCAAAATCCATTTTTTCTTGACTTTAATGACAGCGATAATTCAGATGGACTCGGAGTCCTCGGAGAAATGCTTGCGATGGATAATAAATCCGTTGCAGATGTAAGAGCCGGTAAAGTAAGTTATGATGATCTTACAGGAATGATTCTTACATTTACCTATGCCGATTCTCTTGGTATTAAGTATTATCACAATGAGATTGATCAGGCAAGAACAGATGTATTAAATGCTGTCAAAGCTTTAGGGGAAGATGCAACAGATGCGGAGAAACTTCTTGTTATTAATGACTGGCTTGCGCATCATAATACTTTTGATATGGCCTATATCATGAATAACGGTAAGGATAAAAACGATCAGCCAATGTATGTTGATAATCCAGAGCCGGCTCCACATGAGCAGGATGTGCACGATGCAATTCGTGATGAATATAAATCACAGCTTGCTGATCAATTCCATGATCAGATTTATGCTGCAATTGAGAAAAATCTTCTTGTAGAGTTTTATAAAAAGGCTATTCCTCAAGTACTTATAAAGGGGGGACAGTCAGAAGAGGAAGCTACAGCATTTGTAGAAGCAAATAAAGAAGCAATTGAAAATGATCCGGAAGCATTTGTAAAAGATAAACTTCCAGACGCTGCAGATGCATTGAAAGAACAGGCAGATGCTTTTATTAAAGATGCTGAAGAAAATGGTGTTGAAGCAGACCCAAATGCACCTGGAGTAAAAGTAACTGTAGAAGATATGACACAGCAACAGTTGCAAAGTACTGAAAAAACAGTAGATGTAACAAAGGATGGTGTACCGGACTTGACATTCCAAGAAGCCCTTGAGGTAATTCCAGAACAGGCGGCAGATGGAATGAAAACAGGTGTTATCAATTACTGGGAAGGTTCTCAGTTTGGTGCACTTGGATTTGGCAAATCTGTATGTCTTGGATATTCTAAAGCCTATACATATCTTGTACAGTGCCTGGATACAAATGTCTATCTGAAGAATCCAGATGCTGGGTATGAAAGTAGAAACTGGAAAACTGCAGATGAATTATATTATAAAGATGGAAAACTTAATATTGATGCAGGATATACAGTTGACCTTGTAAGAATTTCTTTCCAGTCAAATGTAACTATGTTTGGACATACAGAGAAGAACTTTGCATCAGATCATTACTGGAATGCAGTCAGAATTGGCGAAGGCAAAGCTGCAAAATGGTATTATGTAGATCCGTGTTATACAGATGTATATACAGAGGTTATGAGTCGTGACCGTGTAGAGACAGATGGAGATATGAGCCATGCGTTCTTCCTGTTCAGTGATGACAGTGCAAGAGACTTATATAATGGCAACTTCACTACACTTAGAAGTCTTTATAAAGGTATAGCGACAGATAAGACATATGAAGATGCATGGATGTCACGCGCTGCAAGCAATGTGTATTATAAGGATGGATATGCGTATTATCTGTATGATTCTACGGATTTATTTGATCAAAAGAGCAATATGACGAGTTCAAGTGATACAGAATATAAATTAGTTCGTCATAAACTTACCGGTACAGATGAAGCTAATAGTGATAAAAAATTTGATGTTCTGATTGATTTCACACATAAAGAAGGTAAAGAAACAGTTGTAAGTGTTCTGAAAGATGGAAAGCTGGAAAAAGATGAGACACTTACAAAACTGTATGCACAGTTTGAGGAAGAACAGAAAATATATCCATCTATCGGTCTTACAGCAGCTCTTAGTGGAGATAAGATTTATTTTAATGTATCCAATGATATTCTTTCTTATGATTTGTCTAGTGGAGAAGTCGAAATTGTAAAAGAGTATAATACCGTATCAGCGACACGTAATACGAGAAAGTTATTTGGCGGTATGGCATTTACAGTTACAAAAGATGGAAACTATATTGTACAGAATCATCCTATTGCAGGACTTACAATTAAAGAAGATGGAAAGATGTATGTCTCTATTGCTACGAATTTTGGATTTATTTCCGGTAAGGACAGCATGACAGATCATAAGAATATGGGATATTCTTATGAAGAGACAAATTACAATCCATATTATACAAGTAATACACAGTATTCAAAATATTTAAATGAAAAGAATGACAATGATGAGTTTATGTGGTCTGCAAATTTCGTAGATACAATCAGCATGAATACAATTACTGGAAAAGATCATACGCATGAATATGAAGATCATCATGAAGCAGCCTATTGTGGACGTAATGCATTTACTGAAAAACGTTGTACTAAGTGTGATGCGATTGAAGCAGGTACACGTAAAGAAGAAGAAAATACTGCTCATGAACATCATTATATTAAATTCTATGAAGCATATTATACGAACTCCGATTCAAATAATGAAAATAGTTCGAAGAATAAAGGCTTAAATTATGTTTGCCCAGAGTGTGGATTGTCAGTTACTGAGCCTTCAAAACCACAGAGTCCAATGAGTAGTGATGAGTTGCAGGAAACTTATAATAAGAGAAAAGCTGCATTTGATGCTGCAGCTAAGAATGCAGCAGAAGGTCATGCTTATACCGCAACAGATGCGACATTGACTGAAGATGCATCTCAGATTACATTCCAGAATCTCAGATGTGACGCATGTTATAATCAGAAAGGTAAACTGGATTGTCTTCTTGGCACGTACGATGAGAAAAACGATGATGGAACAAATAAAGCCAATTATAAGTCTATTGAAAAATCATTTTCAGCACCAATAAATGTAGATGCTAAACTTACAAGTCATACAGGAACTTGTGATACAGGTGTAAATTCTGTATATACAGCAACTGGTGAAACTGAAGATGGGGCTAAATATACAGCAACTGTTTCAAAATCTAGTCCGGCTGGTGTACATCAGTATACAGGAAAGTTCAACTGGAAAAAGCATAAAGATGCTGATGGAAAAGATACTGACGAGTATGATGTAACTGTAGAGGATGTTAAGTGTTTAAACTGCACAGATAAGCCTGAAAATATTACAGTAACAGTTACAAAAGATGAAGAGAAGAGTAAAACAGCAACTTGTGAAGAAGATGGAGTCAATGTATGGGTAGCAACTGCGTCTATTAAGAATTCAGATGGAAGTGCAGAGATTGGCACACTTACAGATTCTAAAGAAGATGTTATAAAAGCTACAGGTCATGAGTATGGCGAAGTAGAATTTAACTGGAGTAAGGATGAAAAGGGTGCTTGGACAGCAACAGAAGCAAAACGTACATGTAAGAAAGACGGATATGTACAGACAGCAAAAAAAGTTGAAGTGAATGTAGAAACATCAGAGGCAACCTGTACAAAAGGTGGAAAAGTAACCTACACAGCAAGTGCAACATTTGAAGGTGAAGAAAAACCGGTTACAGAGAGCAAAGATGGAACTGTAGCTGCGCTCGGTCATAAGTATGAAGTGACATGGGATTGGGCTAAAGATTATAGCTCAGCAAAAGCAACATTTAAATGTATCCGTGGTGATAAAGAAGAGACAGTAGATGCAACAAAAGTAGAAAAGATAAAAGAAGATGGTCAGTTTGTCTATAAAGCAACAGCAACATATGATGGAATAACAGTATCAAATACAACGAAGCCAAATCTTTCTGTGTACTACGAAGTTCACCGTCAAGATTATGGATGGGAAGTAGACGCGAAAGATGAGGCTGACCTGAGTAAGTGGAAGAAAGATGGAATGGATTCCGGAACAGTTGGTGAATGTAAACGATTAGAAGCTATTAAGATTAAATTACCAGACGGTGTATCAGGATCTGTTCAATATCGTACACATATCCAGGATATTGGATGGGAAAGCAAATGGGCAGAAGATGGAGCTCTTTCGGGAACAAGCGGAAAGGCAAAACGTCTGGAAGCAATCCAAATAAAACTGTCAGGTAAAGTCGCTGATAACTATGATATCTACTATTGTGTACATGCTCAGAATGTTGGATGGCTCGGATGGGCTAAGAACGGTGAACAGGCCGGAACAGCAGGATACGCTTACCGACTGGAAGCAATTAGGATTAAGTTAGTTCCGAAGGGTAAAGAACCACCTAAAAATGTAGGCTCTACAGATAAGGCTATGGAAGCAAGACTTGTTGGTTACCAGACACATGTACAGGATATTGGAACACAAGATTATGTATATGATGGAGCAATGGCAGGAACAAGTGGACAGGCAAAACGTATGGAGTCTATCCGTATTAAACTTCCATCAACAATGGCTTCTGAGGGAAAAATCGAATATAAATCCCATATTGAGAATATCGGATGGGAGAAGAGCTGGAAGAAGACCGGAGAATTATCAGGTACAAGTGGAAAGAGTCTTAGATTAGAGGCAATTCAGATTAAACTTTCAGGAGATATTGCTGAGAAATACGATGTATATTACAGAGTACATGCGCAGAACTTCGGATGGCTTGGATGGGCTAAGAACGGAGAAAAATCAGGAACAGAAGGCTATGCTTATCGTTTGGAAGCACTTCAGATTAAACTTGTTCCAAAGGGAACAGAAAATCCGGAACTTCCGACACCTGCATCTGCGAAGAAAGAAGCATTTATCAAAAAATAAAATACTTTATTGATTTTAAGAAGACATGGCCGAAAGGTCATGTCTTCTTACTGCGTACGCAAGAATGCTTTGAAAATTTTCTTGTGAAGTGTTCATATCTGATATATAATATTTTAAATCAAAAACTTTAAAAAATGAAAAACTTGAAAAAAATGAATAATTTGAAAAATAGAATAAAACAGTTGAAAAAAAAAAAAATAATGGTATTATTTAACATAGTACTAGATGATTAGGGATATATGCTAAGGATAATATAATAATAGGGGGAACCAAAAGTGAAAAAGAAATTAATGAAAGTACTTGTGCTTTCACTTGCAACAACACTTACAGTGGGAATGACATCTGTAAGCACATTTGCTATTGATAAGAATATCAGCAATTCGCTTTCCAGTGTGTCAATTCCATCTGTCTCAGGCTATAACATTGAAGACTCAGGATTGAACAGTAAAGTGATTGCTACATTAAAAGAAAAGGCAGCAGAGCTTCAGAACAGTGGTGTATATGCAGATGCTACAAAGAGTACATACATCAAGTTCAACGGAAGTCCGGTACAGGAAGTGACTTATGACGGTAAGCCACATGGACTTTCTGCAGGAGTTTATGCTACTATTGGCAATAGCAAGGTTGCAGAAGCAGATATGTTTTATGTAGGTGTATTAGCAGATGATACATATTATGCATCATCAGAGGCTCCAACAGAAGAAGGATATTATTATGTCGCTGCCACTTATCCAGGAAGCGATGAGTATTACCCGATTATTGCTTATGGAATTGTTGTGATAAAAGCAGCTGAGACACCGGATAAACCAAATCCAGAACCAAAACCAGAACCAGAACCAAATCCAGAACCAAAACCAAATCCAGAACCAAAACCAAATCCAGGTGAGGATCCGGGTAATAGTGGTAAAGATGATAACAATAAAGATGACAACAAAGGTGCAATTGTAGATAATAATAAAAACAATACAAACACACCTACCATCAAAAAAGTGTCTGATACAACAGATAATGCGAAAAAAGCGCCTAAGACTGCTGACACAGCAAACTACGCTCTTTATCTTGTAACTCTTCTTGTAGCAGGAGTTGCAACAGTCGTTACACTTATGATGAGAAAAAGAAGAAAATAATTTTACAAATTAAGTGGTTAATTTTGTACAGAATTCCGAACAGGTAGAGATAATATGTCTGTTCGGAATTTTTTTCTCTTTTTGCGGTTTTAGTGTATTAAAGTATTGAAATCTGTTAAAAAATAGGCTAATATAAAAAACATAGATTTTTTTGCAGCACTAGTCTAGGAAGGAAGATACATATGAATTTAAAAATTGGCGTGATCAAAGGGGACGGAATTGGCCCGGAAATCGTAACAGAGGCGATGAAAGTATTAGATAAAGTAGCCAAGCGTTACGGTCATAATATAGAGTACAGACAGTTACTGATGGGGGGAGCTTCCATCGATGTGCATGGTGTTCCTCTTACCGATGAGACAGTAGCAGAGGCAAAATCCTGCGATGCAGTTCTGATGGGATCTATCGGTGGAAACACAAGTACATCACCATGGTACAAATTAGAGCCATCTAAAAGACCGGAGGCAGGACTTCTCCGTATCCGTAAAGAGTTGAATCTTTTTGCAAACTTAAGACCGGCAATTCTTTACGATGAATTGAAAGGAGCATGTCCGTTAAAAGAAGAGATCACAGAAGGCGGATTTGATCTGATGATCATGAGAGAGCTTACCGGTGGACTTTACTTTGGAGAGAGAAAGACAGAAGAAGTCGACGGAGTGATGACTGCATTTGACAGTCTTACATATAATGAGAATGAAATCCGCAGAATTGCAAAGAGAGCATTTGACATTGCAATGAAGCGCAGAAAGAAAGTTACAAGTGTAGATAAAGCAAATGTTCTGGATTCTTCCAGACTCTGGAGAAAAGTAGTGGAAGAAGTTGCAAAGGATTACCCGGAAGTAACTTTGGAGCACATGCTTGTAGATAACAGTGCAATGCAGTTGGTAAAAGATCCGAAACAGTTCGATGTTATCCTGACAGAGAACATGTTCGGAGATATTCTTTCTGACGAGGCAAGTATGATCACAGGATCCATCGGAATGCTTGCAAGCGCAAGCCTGAACGAGACAAAATTTGGCCTTTATGAGCCAAGCGGCGGATCTGCACCGGATATTGCAGGACAGGGAATCGCAAACCCAATTGCAACAATTCTTTCCGCAGCAATGATGTTAAGATTTAGTTTTGACCTTGACAAAGAAGCAGACGCAATTGAGGCATCTGTGGCAAAAGTATTAAAAGATGGATATCGTACCATTGATATTATGTCTGAAGGAAAGACTCAGATCGGAACAGCCCGGATGGGTGATGAAATCGCAGCAAATATATAGAATAAAGTGTGGTATGAAAGAATAATACAAAAAGGAGAACAAAAACATGAGAAGTGATACAGTAACAAAAGGAAAACAGCAGGCACCGCATCGTTCCCTTTTTAATGCACTGGGAATGACACAGGAAGAGATGGACAGACCATTAGTTGGTATCGTAAGTTCTTATAATGAAATCGTTCCAGGACATATGAATTTGGATAAGATCGTAAATGCAGTAAAACAGGGTGTTGCAATGGCTGGCGGAACACCAGTTGTATTTCCGGCAATCGCAGTCTGTGATGGAATTGCGATGGGACATATTGGAATGAAGTATTCTCTTGTAACAAGAGATCTGATCGCAGACTCTACAGAGGCTATGGCAATGGCGCATCAGTTCGATGCACTTGTTATGGTTCCGAACTGCGATAAGAACGTACCGGGACTTCTGATGGCAGCAGCCAGAATTAATATTCCGACAATCTTTGTCAGCGGAGGACCGATGCTTGCAGGACATGTAAAAGGCCAGAAGAGAAGTCTTTCCAGCATGTTCGAGGCTGTTGGAGCGAATGCAGCAGGAACACTTTCTGATGAAGATCTGTGCGAATTTGAGAACAAAGTATGTCCAACATGCGGATCTTGTTCTGGTATGTATACAGCCAACAGTATGAACTGTCTGACTGAAGTGCTTGGAATGGGACTTCGTGGAAACGGAACAATCCCGGCTGTATATTCTGAGAGAATCCGTCTTGCAAAACATGCAGGTATGAAGGTTATGGAATTATTGGAGAAAAATATCCGTCCAAGAGATATTATGACAGAGGATGCAATCCTGAATGCATTGACGGTTGATATGGCACTTGGATGTTCTACAAACAGTATGCTTCACCTTCCGGCAATCGCACATGAGATTGGTATGGATTTTGAGATTGATTTCGCAAATGGAATCAGTGAAAAGACTCCAAACCTTTGCCACCTTGCGCCGGCAGGTCCGACTTATATGGAGGATCTCAATGAGGCAGGTGGTGTCTATGCGGTTATGGCTGAACTGAACAAAAAAGGATTGCTTCATACAGACTGCATGACAGTTACAGGTAAGACAGTAGGCGAGAACATTGAAGGAGTGCAGAACAAAGATTCAGAGGTTATCCGTCCAATCGACAATCCGTACAGCCAGACAGGCGGACTTGCAGTATTAAAAGGAAATCTTGCACCGGACGGAAGTGTTGTAAAGCGTTCTGCAGTAGTAGATGAAATGCTTGTACATGAAGGACCGGCAAGAGTCTTCGAATGTGAGGAAGATGCAATCACAGCAATCAAAGGCGGCAAGATCAACCACGGTGATGTTGTTGTTATCCGTTATGAAGGACCAAAGGGCGGTCCTGGTATGAGAGAGATGTTGAACCCGACTTCTGCAATCGCAGGAATGGGACTTGGTTCCAGCGTTGCTCTGATCACAGACGGACGTTTCAGTGGAGCTTCCAGAGGAGCATCTATTGGACATGTTTCACCAGAGGCTGCAGTTGGCGGACCAATCGCACTTGTAGAAGAAGGAGACATCATTAAGATTGATATCCCGAACATGAAGCTTGAGTTAGATGTATCTGATGAAGAACTGGCTAAGAGAAAAGAAAAATGGCAGCCAAGAGAGCCGAAGGTTACAACTGGATACCTTGCAAGATATGCAGCTATGGTTACATCCGGAAACCGGGGAGCAATCCTGGAAGTACCGAAAGCTAAATAATGATAGAACAGGAGTTATAAAGTATGCAGTTGACAGGATCAGAAATCGTAATCGAATGTTTGAAAGAGCAAGGCGTGGATACTGTATTTGGGTATCCTGGCGGAGCAATTTTAAATGTGTACGATGAATTATATAAACATCAGAATGAAATCAAGCATATCCTGACTTCCCACGAACAGGGAGCAGCGCATGCAGCAGACGGATATGCGAGAGCAACGGGTAAAGTTGGTGTGTGTCTTGCAACGAGTGGACCGGGAGCTACGAATCTTGTAACAGGGATTGCTACGGCATATATGGATTCCATTCCGATTGTTGCAATCACATGTAATGTAGGAGTTTCCCTCCTTGGAAAAGACAGTTTCCAGGAGATTGATATTACAGGAATTACGTTACCAATTACAAAGCATAACTTTATTGTAAAGGATGTAAATAATCTGGCAGCGACGATCCGTAAGGCATTTGCCATTGCGAAAAAAGGCCGTCCGGGTCCGGTTCTGATTGATATTCCGAAAGATGTCACTGCAAATAAGGCAGAGTATGTAAAAGAAAAGCCTGTAGCTGTAGAGCCATCACAGAATATCTGTGAAACACAGCTTGATACAGCAGTAGAGATGATAAAGGAGGCAAAGAAGCCTTATATCTTCGTTGGTGGAGGAGCAATTTTATCCGGAGCCAGCGAAGAACTTTATACATTTGCAAAAAAAGTGGATGCACCGGTAACAGATTCTCTTATGGGAAAGGGAGCATTTCCTGGAACAGACCCGTTATATACAGGAATGCTTGGAATGCATGGAACAAAAACTTCCAATTACGGTGTCAGTGAGTGTGATCTTCTGATTGTGATCGGAGCAAGATTCAGTGACCGTGTAACCGGAAATGCACAGAAATTTGCACAGAATGCAAAGATTATCCAGATTGATGTAGATGTTGCCGAGATGAACAAAAATGTGATGATTTCTGCAGGTGTTGTAGGAGACATAAAAGTCGTTCTTGACAGATTGAATGAGCGCCTGGAACAGCAGGATCATGCAGAATGGGTGACTAAAATTCAGGAATACAAAGAGAAATATCCACTAGTTTATCATAAAGATGTATTGAGTGGTCCGTTCGTAGTAGAAGAGATTTATCGCCAGACAAAGGGCGAGGCTATTATTTCTACAGAGGTCGGACAGCATCAGATGTGGGCAGCACAGTTTTATAAATATACAAAACCAAGAACATTCCTGACATCAGGAGGACTTGGAACCATGGGATATGGTCTTGGCGCAGCTCTTGGAGCGAAGAGTGGAAGAGAAGACAAAGTGGTTGTCAATATTGCAGGAGACGGTTGCTTTAGAATGAATATGAATGAGATCGCAACTGCAGTCCGCCACAATATTCCAGTGATTCAGGTAGTCATCAACAACCACGTTCTTGGTATGGTACGACAGTGGCAGAATCTGTTTTACGGACAGAGATACTCTGCGACAGTACTGAATGATGCAGTAGATTTTGTAAAACTTGCAGAAGCAATGGGTGCAGAAGGCATCCGCGCAACAACACAGGAAGAATTCAAATCAGCTTTTGAAAAGGCAATGAATCTTGGAAGACCGGTTGTCATCGATTGTCAGATTGACAGTGATGATAAGGTATGGCCAATGGTTGCGCCTGGAGCGGCAATCAGTGAAGCGTTTGATGAAGCAGATTTGAAGAATAAATAATAAACAAATTAACAGCTCAAAAAGAGCAAGGGAAATGGAGGCAATACTATGAGTAGAGTGTACAATTTTTCAGCAGGTCCGGCAATGTTACCGGTGGAGGTCCTTAAAGAAGCAGCATCAGAGATGCTGGATTATCAGGGTTCAGGAATGTCCGTGATGGAAATGAGTCACCGCTCTCAGGTATTCCAGAATATTATCGATGAGGCAGAAGCAGATCTTAGAGACTTACTGAATATTCCGGACAATTATAAGGTACTGTTCTTGCAGGGAGGCGCATCCCAGCAGTTCGCTGCAGTTCCTATGAACCTGATGAAAAATGGTGTCGCAGATTATATTGTGACAGGTCAGTGGTCGAAAAAAGCAGCACAAGAGGCAGAAAAATACGGCAAGGTGAATGTCATTGCATCTTCCGCAGATAAGACATTTTCTTATATTCCGGATTGTTCCGATCTTCCGATTGATGACGATGCAGATTACGTATATATCTGTGAGAATAATACAATCTATGGAACGAAGTACAAAGAACTTCCGAATACGAAAGGCAAGACGCTGGTTGCAGATGTATCTTCCTGTTTCCTGTCAGAGCCTCACGATGTAGAAAAATACGGTGTTCTCTATGGTGGAGTACAGAAAAATATCGGACCTGCCGGAGTTGTGATTGCAATTATCCGTGAAGATTTGATCCGTGATGACGTACTTCCGGGCACACCGACTATGTTAAAATATAAAACACAGGCGGACAAAGGTTCTCTTTATAACACACCTCCGTGTTATGGAATTTATATTTGCGGCAAAGTCTTCAAATGGTTGAAAAAACAGGGCGGACTTGCTGCAATGAAAGAACACAATGAGAAAAAAGCAAAGATTCTGTATGATTACCTGGATCAGAGCAAGATGTTCAAAGGAACTGTTGTACCAAAAGACCGTTCTCTTATGAATGTTCCATTCGTAATTGGTGACAAAGATCTGGAGGCTAAATTCGTCAAAGAAGCAGATGCAGCCGGATTTGTAAATTTAAAAGGGCACCGTACTGTCGGAGGTATGCGTGCTAGTATTTACAACGCGATGCCAATCGAAGGCGTGGAAGCATTAGTCGAATTCATGAAGAAATTTGAAAAGGAGAACGCTTAATATGTACAAATATCATTGCTTAAATCCAATCGCAGATATTGGATTGAATAACTTTACAGAAGATTATACAAAGATTGATACTGCAGAAGGTGCAGATGCGCTTCTCGTAAGAAGTGCAGTTATGCATGACATGGAGTTTGACAAAAACTTAAAGGCTATTGGAAGAGCAGGAGCTGGAGTTAATAACATTCCTCTGGATACATGTGCGGAGCAGGGAATCGTTGTATTCAACACACCGGGAGCCAATGCAAATGGTGTAAAAGAGCTTGTGATCGCAGGTATGCTTCTTGCGTCTCGTGATATCATAGGAGGAATCAACTGGGTCCAGGAGAATGAAGAAGACGGCAATATCTTAAAAGATGCCGAAAAGGCAAAGAAACAGTTTGCCGGCTGCGAAATCGAAGGTAAGAAGCTGGGAGTCATTGGACTTGGAGCCATCGGTGTTCTTGTTGCTAATGCAGCTGTACATCTTGGAATGGAAGTTTACGGATATGATCCATATCTGTCTGTGGATGCAGCATGGAGACTGTCCAGAAATATTCATCATGCAAAGACTGTTGATGAGCTTTATAAAGATTGTGATTATATCACGATCCATGTGCCGGCTATGGATAGTACAAAAGGTATGATTGACAAGAATGCGATTGGTCTTATGAAAGATGGTGTTGTCATTCTGAATTATGCAAGAAATGTCCTGGTTGATGAAGAGGCAGTAGTAGATGCACTTGTTTCCGGACATGTTAAGAACTATGTGACAGATTTCCCAACACCAATCGTGGCAGGAGTCAAAGGTGCAATTATCACACCACACCTTGGAGCTTCTACAGAAGAGTCTGAAGATAACTGTGCGAAGATGGCAGTTGCAGAAGTAAGAAATTATCTGGAAAATGGTAACATCCAGCATTCTGTAAACTATCCGGACTGCGACATGGGAGTCAAAGGTGAAAATACAAGAATTACATTACTTCACCATAATGTACCGAATATGATCGGACAATTCACGAAGATCCTTGCAGATGATAATATGAATATCGCAGATATGACGAATAAAAGCAAAGGTGCGTATGCATATACGATGATTGATATAGATTCTGATGTGACAGACAGTGTTATCGAAGATCTTACAAAAGTCAAAGATGTGTTAAGAGTACGTGTGATTCGTTAATTGGTACAATTGCAGGTTGATCAAACATAATCAAAATATAAAAAGGAATAGTGATGGAAGAGATTCTTGTAACTATTCCTTTTTTGATGTTCAAAAGTTCATAGTCTTATTTCCAATCATGAAAAATAGAACCGCCAGCTATTAACTGGCGGTCTATAAAAATGCACATATATCTGATTATGAGAAAAATCCTATAAATTTTTCTCTGCTAAATCTTTTCTGTGTCTTTCAAGAAGAGTGTGTAATCTGTCAGTCGGACTTAATACAGAACTGATAGATACATCGTGGTTCATGGAATCGATGATCAGCGCGATGAATTTACTCATATCTGCAACTGTGAAGTAGTCTCTCTCATAGAATGCAGGTGGGAGGTAAGTCAGGTTCGTAGTGATCACGCGATCAATATAACCTTTCTCATGGAATTCGTCAAATTTCTCAAATCCATCTGTGAAAAGACCAAATGTTGTACATACAAATACCTGTTTTGCACCACGGTCTTTCATCTGTTTAGCTACGTCCAACATACTTTCACCGGAAGAAATCATATCATCGATGATGATGACAGATTTCCCTTTGATATCAGAACCTAAGAACTCATGTGCTACAATTGGGTTCTTTCCATTTATGACTGTTGAATAATCACGTCTCTTGTAGAACATACCCATGTCAACTCCGATAACGTTGGAGAAGTATACGGCACGGGACATTGCACCTTCATCCGGACTGATGATCATCAGGTGATCCGGGTCAACAGAAAGGTTTGGTTCTGCGCGAAGCAGTGCTTTCATGAACTGATATGGCGGGTTGAAACTGTCGAATCCGTAAAGCGGGATTGCATTCTGTACACGCGGATCGTGGGCATCAAATGTGAAGATATTGTCTACGCCCATGTCAATCAGTTCCTGAAGTGCCAAAGCGCAGTCCAGAGACTCGCGTTTTGTACGTTTGTGCTGACGGCTCTCATACAAAAACGGCATAATAATGTTAAGGCGGTGTTCCTTACCATTAGCAGCGGAAATCAGACGTTTCAGATCCTGATAGTGATCGTCCGGTGACATGTGGTTCACATATCCGTTGACGGAATATGTCAGGCTGTAATTACATACATCTGTCATAATAAACAGGTCTTTTCCACGGACGGATTCGTTCAGGACACCTTTTGCTTCACCACTTCCAAAACGTGGGCAATGTGCATCTACCAGATAATTGTCCTGAAGATAAGTTGCATACATTGGTGATTTTAATTCTTCACGGTAAGAGGACTGTCTGAAGTTGACAATATAGTCATTCACTTTCTGCCCCAGTTCTTTGCAGCCTTCCATAGCAATGATCTTCAGAGGGGCTCTTGGGAAAAGCTTTTCCATCTCCTTGATATCATTACTGTTACTGTTAATCGTAATGTTGTTCATAACGCTCTCCTGTTACATATAAATATTTCATTTTTTTTAATGATATTTTGTTCTAACATAACTCACATTACAGTTATATCATTTTTACCTATGTAAGGTCAATGGTATGTTTTCTATTTTATAAACTTTACAAGTTGAAGCAGATATTGTAAAATCAAGTGGATAAGATGAAAAATCGAATATTTACAGAAATGGAGATAAATATATGAGTAAACCAGTAGTAGCGATTGTGGGTAGACCGAATGTGGGTAAGTCCACACTTTTTAATGCGCTGGCAGGAGAGAAGATTTCAATTGTAAAAGACACACCGGGAGTTACCCGTGATCGAATCTACGCAGATGTCAGCTGGCTTGATAAAGATTTTACATTGATCGACACCGGTGGTATTGAACCGGAGAGCAAGGACATTATTCTGTCACAGATGCGTGAACAGGCTCAGATTGCTATTGATACATCAGATGTTATTATTTTTATTACAGATGTAAAGCAGGGGCTCGTGGATTCCGATTCTAAAGTTGCAGATATGTTAAGAAGAAGCGGAAAGCCGGTCATTCTTGTTGTAAACAAAGTAGATAATTTTGATAAATATATGGCAGATACTTATGAGTTCTATAATCTTGGAATCGGTGATCCAGTGCCAATCTCTGCATCATCAAGACTCGGACTTGGAGATATGCTTGATAAGGTGATCGAACATTTCCCGGAGCATGCAGGAGAAGAGGAAGAGGACTCTCGTCCGCGTGTGGCAATTGTAGGAAAACCGAACGTAGGTAAGTCTTCTATTATTAACAAGCTTCTTGGAGAGCAGCGTGTGATCGTCAGTGACATTGCAGGAACAACAAGGGATGCCATTGATACGGAGATCGTGCACAATGGAAAAGAATATGTCTTTATTGATACAGCAGGGCTTCGCAGAAAGAATAAGATTAAAGAGGAACTGGAGCGATACAGTATTATCCGTACCGTAACAGCGGTGGAGCGTGCAGATGTGGTCCTTGTCGTAATTGATGCGACTCAGGGTGTGACAGAACAGGATGCCAAGGTGGCAGGAATTGCGCATGAGCGTGGAAAAGGTGTTATCATCGTGGTAAATAAGTGGGATGCTATTGAGAAAAATGATAAGACCATGCGTGAGTATGAGAATGAAGTGCGCCGTGTCCTTTCATTTATGCCATACGCAGAGATTATGTACGTGTCTGCAGTGACAGGTCAGCGTCTTCCAAAAATGTTCGATATGATTGATATGGTCATTGAGAATCAGACACTGCGTGTTGCAACAGGGGTACTTAATGAGATTCTGATGGAAGCAACAGCAATGCAGCAGCCGCCTTCAGACAAAGGAAAGCGTCTGAAGATCTATTACATGACGCAGGTAGCGGTAAAGCCGCCTTCATTTGTAATTTTTGTCAATGATAAAGAACTGATGCATTTCTCCTATCAGAGATATCTGGAGAATAAGATCAGAGAGTCCTTTGGCTTCAAGGGAACATCACTAAAATTCTTTGTGAGAGAAAGAAAAGAAAGGGATAATTAGAAAATGGAACGTTTTATATGTCTACTGATCGGGTATGCATTTGGACTGATCCAGACAGGATACATCTATGGTAAGATGAAAGGAGTCGATATCCGAAAAGAGGGAAGCGGAAATGCAGGAAGCACTAACGCTCTTCGCACGATGGGAATCAAAGCGGGACTTGTCACACTTCTTGGAGACTGCTTTAAATGTGTCTTTGCAGTTGTGACGGTTTACCTGATTTACGGAAAGACTTACGCAGACATTTTCCCACTCCTCGCCATGTATGCAGGGATGGGTGCGGTACTTGGGCACAACTATCCATTTTATCTGAACTTTAAAGGTGGAAAAGGAATCGCAGCGACAGCCGGACTGATCTTAAGTACGACAAATGTATGGATGGTTTTGATCTGTTTATTTGCATTTCTCGGAATCGTGGCAGTGACACGTTATGTGTCTCTTGGCTCCCTGGCAGTTGTGATCATTTATCTGATCGAAGTGGTTGTGTATGGCCAGATGGGCGGATTTGGTGTAAAACCGCCGTATCTTTATGAAATGTATGGAATTGCGGCATTTCTGATGTTATCCGCATTTTATAAACATAAGGCAAATATTGTAAGACTCATGAACGGTACGGAGAATAAGATCAGTATCGGAAAGAAATAATAAGGAGGAAGATTATGGCAAAGGTAAGTGTGATAGGGGCAGGAAGCTGGGGGACTGCACTGGCGCTTCTTCTGAGTAAAAACGGTCATGATGTGACTATGTGGTCAATTCTGGAAGATGAGATCCGGATGCTGGATAAAGAGCGTGAGCACAAATCAAAGCTTCCGGGCGTGAAGCTTCCGGATACAATGAAATTTACAACAGATCTTAAGAAAGCTGTAGAAGGAAAAGATTTCCTTGTGCTTGCAGTGCCGTCTACATTTACAAGGGGAACAGCGAAAAATATGTGTCCATATGTAGCGGAAGGTCAGATTATTGTTGATGTTGCGAAAGGAATCGAAGAGGCAACTCTGATGACACTATCTCAGCAGATCGAGGATGAAATTCCACAGGCTGATGTAGCAGTCCTGTCCGGACCAAGCCACGCTGAGGAAGTAGGAAGAGGACTTCCGACTACTGTTGTTGTGGGAGCAAAGACGGAAAAGACAGCCGAGTATCTGCAGCAGATGTTCGCAAGTGAAGTGTTCCGTGTATATACAAGCCCGGATATGCTTGGCATGGAACTTGGCGGTTCTTTGAAAAATGTCATCGCTCTGGCAGCAGGTATTGCTGACGGAATGGGATATGGAGATAATACAAAGGCTGCACTCATCACAAGAGGAATTGCAGAGATTGCAAGACTAGGTGTAAAAATGGGCGGCGCAGTTGAGACATTTTCCGGACTTACAGGAATCGGTGATCTGATTGTAACGTGTGCCAGTGTCCACAGCCGTAACCGCAAAGCAGGTTATCTCATGGGGCAGGGCAAATCCATGCAGGAAGCAATGGATGAAGTTCAGATGGTAGTAGAAGGAGTGTATTCTGCAAAAGCAGCAGTAAAACTTGGCGAAAAATATGGAGTATCACTTCCGATCATCAATAAAGTCAGCGAAGTATTGTTTGATGGAAAAGACCCGAAAGAAGCAGTTAATGAACTCATGCTCAGAGATAATAAGGCGGAGCATACAGCACTTCCGTGGGAGAAATAATTGTAAAAGATATTAAAACAGGACGAACAACAAGAACATAAAATAGGACGAACACCTGGTATATCGAATACACTTGCTTCATGTACGAAACATTCCAATGAGCCTCTAAGGCAGTCAATCTTATCTGCAAGGGCAGTTAAGATTGACAGAGTCTCATTTCCATCGTACATAAGGCGCGCGTGTTATTTGATATATCAGGTGTTCTGTATTTTTAAGAGTAAGTTTCATGCCTTCCTGCTTAAAAAGGCTCATCAGAATGTTCCTTGCAATGGAGCAAAAAACACTACGATCCGTAAATCCATAAGCAGAAAATTCACGCATAGTAAGCAGAATTCTATACATACTCGGAATGTTTCCTGCATAATCTGTTAACAGTAAAACAAGTTCATGCATGGGGGTATTTTGATGGATAGATTTCAAGTATACAAAGATATTGAAGCGCGGACGAATGGCGAGATCTACATTGGTGTTGTGGGACCGGTCCGGACGGGAAAGTCTACATTTATTAAAAGATTCATGGATGTGCTGGTGCTTCCGGAAATGGAAGATGAACATGCCAGAATGCGTACGCAGGATGAACTGCCGCAATCTGCTTCGGGACGCACGATTATGACAACGGAACCAAAGTTCGTGCCGAAGGAAGCGGCAAAAATCCGGCTTGCTGATGACGTGGATGTGAAGGTGCGTCTGATTGACTGCGTCGGTTATATGGTAGAAGGTGCTGCCGGTTATATGGACGGGGATTCCCAGAGACAGGTGAAAACACCGTGGTTTGCTTATGAGATCCCATTTGCAAAGGCTGCCGGGATTGGAACTAGAAAAGTAATTCATGATCATTCGACCATTGGAATTGTGATTACGACAGACGGTACCATCACAGACATTCCAAGAGAAAATTACAAAGATGCGGAGCGTATGACGATACAGGAATTAAATGGAATCGGAAAGCCGTTCATTGTACTTGTGAATTCAAAAGAGCCACAGGGAGAACGGGCGCAGAACACCGCGAAGAATCTGGAACAGGAATATGGAGTACGGGCGCTGCCGGTCAACTGTGAAAAACTTACCAGAGAGGATATCTGCCAGATTTTATCGGAAGTCCTTTTTGAGTTTCCGATATCTGAAATTCAGTTTTTTGTTCCGAAATGGGTGGAGATGCTTCCAAGAGACCACAAGATCAAACAAGATCTGATTGAACATGTGAGAGTGATTCTGGAACGACTTACCAAAATCCGGGATGCTCTTGGAAGTATAGATGTTTCTGAGAGTGAGTACATAGATTCCTGCAAAGTGGATCAGATTGGAATGGGTCAGGGCTGTGTGAATATCAACATTTCTATACCAGAAAGATATTATTACGAAATGTTAAGCGAGATGACGGGAACGAAGATTGCAGGACAATATGAGCTGGTTGCAACAATTCAGGAACTTGCGAAATTAAAGGAAGAATATGAAGGAGTCCGGGACGCATTTACAACTGTTCGAATGAAAGGATATGGGGTGGTCAGTCCGGTAAGAGATGAAATTACACTTTTGGAGCCGGAGCTTATCAAACAGGGAAATAAATATGGCGTGAAGATACATTCAAAGGCCCCGTCTATCCATCTGATCCGGGCGAATATCGAGACAGAGATTGCACCGATTGTCGGAACAGAAGATCAGGCGAAAGATCTTCTTACATTCATTAAGCAGGAAGCAGAAACCGAACATGGAATCTGGGAGACGAACATTTTCGGAAAATCTGTGGAAGAATTAGTGATGGATGGTATCCGGGGTAAGATTGCCATGATCGGGGATGAAAGCCAGACAAAGCTTCAGGATACAATGCAGAAAATTGTCAATGACAGTAATGGAGGACTGGTGTGTATCATCATATAAAAATGATTTACCCCCTGTATAATTTGTGCTATACTATTTTATGAATGTCAAAAAGGAACTTAAGAAAAAAGATAAGACTTTGAATGAGATAGAAAAAATGTATGGAGGTACAATTTGATGAAAGTAGCGATTATTACTGCAAGTACAGCAGTTTATAAAGGAGAGCAGGAGGATGCAAGTGGAAAAGTAATCCGCAAGATGGTGGAGGAAGCAGGGCTTGACGTTGTGTTCATGAAGGCTCTCCCGACAGACAAAACTGTATTATCTACTGTTTTTCAGAGAATGGCAGACGGAAATCTTGCAGACCTGATCCTGACAACAGGCGGAGCAGGCTGCGGACCGGAAGACTGCACACCGGAGGCAACTATGGAAGTTGTAGACAGACCACTTCTTGGAATTCCGGAAGGTATGCGTGCACACATGCTTACACTGACAAAAAGAGCTATGTTGAACCGTGCAGCGGCAGGAATCCGTGGAAATGTTGTGATTGTAAATCTTCCTGGAAAAGCAGGAGCTGTAAAGGAATGTCTTGGATACATCTTGCCAGAGGTCATGCATGCAGTTGAAGTGGCACAGGGAATAAAATAATGATTAAAATTACTTATCTGGAACATAGCGGATTTGCTGTTGAGTGTGACGATTATGTATTGATTTTTGATTATTATAAAGGAAATCTGCCACAGTTTGATAAAGATAAAAAAATCTGTGTATTTGCAAGTCATGTGCACTACGATCATTTTAAAAAGAAAATATTTACGTGGGCAGAAGAATATGAGAATATCCACTATATTTTATCTGATGACATTGAGGCGGCAGGGCCAAAAGATCAGACGGAGCATATAGGTGCAGATGCAGATTTTAATATTTGGGATTTAAGGATTCATACACTGAAATCCACCGATGAAGGTGTGGCATTTCTTGTAAGGGTGAAAGAGAAAACATTTTTTCATGCAGGAGATCTGAACTGGTGGTACTGGGAAGAAGAGGATGATGAGACCTGGAATGAACCGATGAGACAGGCATATCAGAAAGAGATTGCAAAAATCGAGGGTGAAGAAATTGATTATGCATTTTTTCCGCTTGATTCCAGACAGGGAGAAGAGTCTGTACTTGGTATCAATTATTTTATGCGGCATACGAATACAAAGATTGTATTCCCAATGCATATGTGGGGGTATGACATTTTAGATAAGTTTTTGAAAAATTCAGTGTCGGAGCCGTATAGAGAGCGGATCATGAAGGTGAAAGAACCGGGTCAGAGCTTTTATTTCGAGGAGGAAAGATAGATGCTGGTCAGTATATATACCGATGGAGCAGCCAGAGGAAACCCGGATGGACCGGGAGGATACGGAACCATTTTAGAGTACGTAGATTCAAAAGGCGAACTTCATACAAAGGAATTGTCAAAGGGATATGAGAAGACAACGAATAACCGCATGGAGTTGATGGCAGTCATAGCTGGACTGGAAGCATTGAACCGTCCGTGTGATGTGAAGTTGTATTCTGATTCAAAGTATGTGGTAGATGCATTCAATCAGAACTGGATCGGCGGGTGGCTGAAGAAAGGCTGGAAACGTGGAAAGAATGAGCCTGTAAAAAATGTGGATCTATGGAAACGGCTTCTGGAAGCGAAAGAGCCACACAATGTGACATTTATCTGGGTGAAAGGACATGATGGACATCCTCAGAATGAGCGATGCGATGAACTCGCAACTTCTGCAGCAGATGCAATGAGGTAAAAAAGTTCTTTCTTTTTAGAAAAAATATGATATAATAAATACTTGCAAGTAAGACAGGTGATCGCGGCTGTAATTGCCGAAAGGCAGCAGGTGAGGAAAGTCCGGGCTTCGCAGGGCAGGGTGCCGGATAACGTCCGGTGGAGGCGACTCCAAGGCCAGTGCAACAGAAATGTACCGCCTGACAGACTCTTATGAGAATGGACAGGTAAGGGTGGAAGGGCAGTGTAAGAGACTACCGTCCGGCCGGTAACGACCGGGGCACATGTAAACCCCACTCGAAGCAAGACCGTGCAGAGACAATTTGGCGGCCCGTCAAGTCTCAGGTAGGTCGCTGGAACCTGATGGCAACATCAGGTCTAGATAGATGATCACTCAACGACATAACCCGGCTTATCGTCTTGCTTGCTTTTGTTTTATTCCAATATGGTAATAAAAAAGATTTTCAGCTTCGAAAATTGAAACTGAAAATCTTTTTTTATACATTTAATTCAATGTTTATCATCAATTCATAAATAAAAGATAACTGTCTGCATAGTTAAAACAGGAAGTTTTATTTGCGTTTACCAAGTTTTCCCTGATATTTTTCTTCGCAGTATTTGCAGCGGTATACTTCTTCGTCCGGATCGGTCAGTACGAAGACATGATCCAGTCCCTGCTCAATAGAAGTGATACAACGAGGATTTTTACAGCGGATCACATTGCGGATTTCGTGAGGAAGGTGAAGACATTTTTTCGCAACAACCTTCTCATTCTGGATAATGTTGACAGTAATGTTGTGATCAATGAAACCAAGGATGTCAAGATCCATAAAATCGATCGGACATTCGATTTTCATGATATCCTTTTTGCCCATACAGTTACTTTTTGCATTTTTGATAATTGCAACACAGCAGTCCAGTTGATCTAAGTGAAGATATTTGTAAATATCCATACTTCTTCCTGCCTGGATGTGATCCAGTACAAATCCTTCTGAAATCTGACCTACATTCAGTGTATTCTTAACCATAGTATATTCCTCCTTAGACTTCGATTTCCAGTAATGTCAGAATCAGAGCCATTCGAATGTATACTCCGTACTGAGCCTGAGCGAAATAAGCAGCTCTTGGGTCATCATCAACTTCAACAGCAATTTCATTTACTCTAGGAAGTGGGTGAAGTACATACATATCCTTTGGCGCAAGCTCCATCTTCTGAGCATCCAGTACATAAAAATCTTTCATACGGATATAATCTTCTTCATTGAAGAAACGTTCTTTCTGTACACGGGTCATGTAGAGAATATCGAGCTTTGGAAGCGCATCTTCCAGACGAACGACCTCTTCGTACTGTGCATGTTCTTTGTCGAGAACATCATTGCGGATATAACTTGGAACACGAAGTTCTTCTGGTGAAATCAGAATGAATTTTACATTTTTGTAACGCACCAGAGCGTGAATCAGAGAGTGAACGGTACGGCCAAATTTTAAATCTCCGCAAAGACCGATCGTGATATTATCAAGATGACCTTTTAAAGAACGGATCGTAAGCAGATCGGTCAGGGTCTGTGTCGGATGCTGATGTCCGCCGTCTCCTGCATTGATGACAGGGATTCTGGAATGCTCGCTGGCTACCAGTGCAGCTCCTTCTTTCGGATGTCTCATTGCACAGATATCCGCATAACAGGAAATCATACGAATCGTATCTGCAACAGTTTCCCCTTTTGTTGCAGAACTGGAATCAGCAGAAGAAAAACCAAGAACACTGCCTCCGAGATTAAGCATTGCTGCTTCATGACTGAGTCTAGTACGTGTACTTGGTTCAAAAAATAAAGTTGCTAATTTCTTTCCATCACATGCATGAGCATATTTCTTAGGGTTCTTTTCGATGTCCTGGGCTAAATCCATAAGATTGTCTAATTCTTCCACTGTGAAATCAAGTGGACTCATCAAGTGTCTCATAAAATCCTCCTTCGCGACGTTTACTTAAAAGTCTCTGTACATAATATAACAAACCTGTCAAATTTTCAATGTAAAAATTATTTTTTTTGAATGTAAAAAATAATTTTTTTGAATCTGTAATCAGGATAAGAATGTAAGGTAGATTTTAGATATGAAATGTATTATAATGCAATAGTGTCAGTATAGAGAGACCGGGGATGCAAGTGATACTGACTATGGTATTTGTAAAGGAGACAAGATGGATGGCTACATTAGAAGAATTAAGAGGACAGTTAGATGTCGTAGATGATCAGATCGTGAAGTTATATGAAGAGCGAATGAAAATATGTGAACAGGTTGGAGAATATAAGGTCGAAGCAGGAAGAAAAGTATTTGACCGTGTAAGAGAGAAAGAAAAGCTTCAGAATGTGGCATCAAAAGTTTCTTCTGATTTTGATAAAAAAGGAATTCAGGAACTGTATCAGCAGCTTATGTCCATGAGCCGCAAGTTACAGTATCAGCAGCTTGTGAAGGCAGGAGCTATTGGAAGACTTCCTTTTATAGAGATTGATTCACTTGGCGTGGAGAAAGCGAGAGTCGTATTTCAGGGCATGGAAGGTGCTTATGGACAGGCAGCTATGAAGACCTATTTCGGAGAGGACTGCAACAGTTATTCCGTCCGTACATTCCGGGATGCAATGGAAGCAATCGAGGAGGGCGCCGCAGATTATGCAGTGCTTCCAATCGAAAATTCTACAGCAGGTGCGGTAAACGAAGTCTATGACCTTCTGGTAGAATTTGAAAATTATATTGTAGGAGAAGTCATAATTCCAATCACGCATACACTGGCAGGACTTCCAGGGACACAGCTTTCTGAACTGAAGCGAGTGTATTCTAAAGCAGAAGCGCTGATGCAGACGACCAGGTTTTTGGAAGAACACAGTGACTGGCAGCAGATCAGCGTGGCAAATACAGCTATTGCAGCAAAGAAAATCCTGGATGACCAGGACCGGACTCAGGCGGCAGTCTGCAGTGCCTATGCGGCAAAAGTCTACGGACTGGAAGTGTTAGAAGACAACATTAATGATGAATCCGGAAACTGTACAAGATTTATTATTGTGACGAACCAGAAGGTGTTCTTGAAAGGGGCAAAGAAGATCAGTATTTGCTTTGAGGTTCCACATGAGAGTGGATCGCTGTATCATTTACTGTCACATTTTATTTATAATGATCTGAATATGTCAAAAATCGAGTCCAGACCAATTGAGGGAAGAAGCTGGGAGTACCGTTTCTTTGTAGATTTTGAAGGCAATCTGGAAGAACCAGGTGTGAAGAATGCACTTAGGGGCTTGCGGGAAGAGAGCAGAAGCCTGAAGATACTTGGAAATTACTAATACCAGTGTGGGAGTGCCGGACATAGAGTAATCCGTTAGAGGATTTGTATAATAGAAAAATATAAAATGACATAAAAAAGGAGACATCGAGGAAATGAGAACGAATGAATTGATTTTATATAAAGATATGGAAGACGGGGAACTTCTCCAGGACATGACATTTCTTATGGAGAACTATAATAATGAATATTACAATGAGGACGATATGAAGAGCCTTCTGTATTCTACTATTGGTGATCTGACAGAGTTATCAGTCAGTCACGGATTTGAAGGAAATCTGTGGCATACTTATCTGACTTACCTTATGGTCAGTCATGAGAATGCATACAGCACTTCCTGTGAGATTGTCGGACCGGTCGAAGGAAGTATTAATATTGCAGCACTGCATGATTTTAAGATTTTCAAAGAACTGTTTGACTATGATTTCCAGAATCTTGGAGAGGTACTTGGAGAAGACGGACTTGCCATGATCCGGGATTACAAGGGGGTCAATGGACATGGACAGGTCTTCAATGAGAGAATCCGTGACCGTATCTGTGACCTTGCAAAGACACTTGATGGAACGAAATGTGCAGAAGAATTTAAAGAGAAAGTAACACAGTTCTACAAGGAATTTGGCGTTGGCAAACTGGGGCTTCACAAAGCATTTCGTATTGAGCATACCGAAGAAGGGGCAAGAATCGTGCCGATCACAAAGATTGCTCATGTGCACCTGGATGATCTGGTGGGATACGAGATGGCAAAGAAAAAACTGATCGACAATACAGAAGCATTTGTTATGGGAAGAAAATCCAATAACTGTCTGTTATTTGGAGATGCCGGAACCGGAAAATCTTCTTCTATCAAGGCAATCCTGAATCAGTATTATGATCAGGGCCTTCGTATGATCGAAGTCTATAAGCATCAATTCCAGGATCTCAATGATGTAATTGCGCAGATCAAGAACCGTAATTACAAGTTCATCATATACATGGATGATCTGTCATTCGAGGAATTTGAGATTGAATATAAATATCTGAAAGCGGTCATCGAGGGAGGACTTGAGAAAAAACCAGATAATGTGCTTATTTATGCAACATCTAACCGAAGACATCTGATCCGTGAGACATTTAAGGATAAAGAAGATAGAGATGAAGAATTACATACAAATGATACCGTACAGGAAAAGCTGTCACTGGTAGCAAGATTTGGTGTGACGATCTACTTTGGAAGACCACAGAAACGAGAGTTTCAGGAAATCGTGTGCCAGCTTGCCAAGAGAAATAATCTTAATCTAACGGAGGAGGAACTCCTGGCAGAGGCAAATAAATGGGAGTTAAGTCACGGAGGAATGTCAGGAAGAACTGCACAGCAGTTTATTGATTATCTGGCAGGAAAAGAGGCGTAATCATGAATGTATTTTTGCCGGCAGATATTCTGATTCCGGATGTAGAAAGCATGGAGAAGTGGTCGGTGATTGCATGCGACCAGTTCTCTTCACAGCCAGAATACTGGAAAGATGTAAAGGAGACGGTAGGGGATGCGCCTGTCGAATTGCCACATGTATTACTTTTGTGTGATGATAGAAGTGATGGGTTGATGAAATGGCTGAGCGGGAAAAAGGAAGAAATGCGTAAGATTTATAATTTTAATCTTATGAAAGAAGGCGGACATATCAGTGGATGGCTGGTGTCTGGAAAACTTGCAAAAGATTTTGAAAAGCAGATTACATCTTATGAGAATATAAGTGCAGAGATGCCTTATGCGGTTGGCGACGGGAATCATTCGCTGGCTACAGCAAAAGTGTGTTATGAAAATTATAAAAAAGCACATTCCGATACAGAAAATGCAAATGCTCCGGCAAGATATGCGATGGTGGAGCTGGAAAATATTCACGATGAAGCGTTGAAATTTTCTCCGATTCATCGAATTGTTACAGAGACAGATGAAGAGGCATTATTAGAGGAGCTTCAAAAAACATGTTGCGCCCCGGAAGGATATCCAGTACAATGGTATACGAAAGAGCGCCAAGGTGTTCTTTATTTAAATCCGAATAAAAGTAGGCTTGCAGTCGCAATTTTACAGAATTTTTTAGACGAATATCTGAAAAACCATAGAGGACAGATGGATTATATACATGGAGAAGAGGCATTAAAGAACCTGGCAGAGAAGGAAAATGCGGTTGGCTTTTTATTGCCTGCAATGGAGAAAAGAGAGTTGTTTCCTTACGTGACTGAAAGTGGAACACTTCCAAGAAAGACATTTTCCATGGGACATGCGACGGAGAAAAGATATTATTTGGAAGCAAGACAGATTCGCTGATATGACTAGAAAAGATAAAATCATAATAATGATATGGAGGTAAAAGGATGAAAACATCATTAGTTATTATGGCTGCCGGGATCGGTTCCAGATTTGGTGGAGGAATTAAGCAGTTAGAGCCGGTTGGAATGCATGGAGAGATCATTATGGACTATTCCATTCATGATGCAATCGAAGCTGGATTTAACAAGATTATATTTATTATCCGCAAGGACATAGAGGAAGCCTTCCGGGAGGTTATCGGAGAGAGAATCGAAGCTATCTGTAAACAATTAAACGTAGAGATTGACTATGCATTTCAGGCAATCGACGATCTTCCAAAAGGAGTAAAACTTCCAAAAGACCGTACAAAGCCATGGGGAACAGGTCAGGCAGTTCTGGCATGTAAGGGTCTTATAAAAGAGCCATTTGCGGTAATTAATGCAGATGACTATTATGGAAAAGAATCATTTTTTAAACTGCATGATTTTCTGGAGGAGTACACACCGGAGAAACCGACAGATTTTTGTGCGGCAGGGTTTATTCTGAAGAATACACTCAGTGAAAACGGCGGCGTTACAAGAGGTGTATGCCAGGTCAATGAGAATGGATACCTGACCGGAATTGACGAGACAAAGAACATTGTAAAAGTGGGAAATAAGGCAGCAGTCCAGAAAGAAGACGGACAGGAGCCAATTGATGAGAATTCTCATGTATCGATGAATATGTGGGGACTGACACCGGAGTTCGTAGAGACACTGGAAAAAGGATTCAAGGAATTTTTTGAAAAACCAGATGTGGATGTGCTAAAGGGAGAGTATCTGCTTCCGATTTACATTGATGAGTTACTTCAGAAAGGTGAAGTGACTGTAAAAGTCCTTGAAACACAGGATAAATGGTTCGGAGTTACTTACAAAGAAGATAAGGACTCAGTTGTAGAATCTTTCAAGAAGTTGATTGAAGAGGGCGTTTATAAAGAAAAGCTGTTTGATGATATTCTGTAATAAATGATAGAATAAGTGAAAATCGTAAGTACAATACGAAAAAGGTCGTGCGGGAATTAATCCTGCACGACTTTTATGTTGCTGATGTCGGAGTCAATAACGAGAGAGTAGTTTGTATAATAAACCACGAACCCGGGTTTTGCTCCGTTTGGTTTCTTGACATGCTTCTTTTCAATGTAGTCAATCTCGACTTTATCACTGCCGCGGTTCTTAGAATAATAAGCAGCCAGCCGTCCGGCTTCTTCAAAAGTACGGTCCGGAAGTTCATCGCCATTTGTCTTGACAATGACGTGGGATCCGGGAGCACCTTTTGCGTGAAACCACCAGTCACCGCCATTTGCAAAAGAGAAAGTCAGTTCATCGTTCTGGATATTATTTTTACCAACGTAAATGTCATATCCGTCACTGGAGATGTAGTGCATTGGTTTGTTAGTCAGTTTTACTTTTTTCTTTGTGAATTTTCTGCGCACATAGCCGCTGGCAGTCAATTCTTCTTTAATCTGTCCCAGATCCGCTTCGCTTAGCGCAATGTCCAGAGAGTTGCTGACGGATTCCAGATAGCGGATTTCATCAGCTGTCTCCTGAATCAGTTCGGACAGCGCCTCAAAAGTACGCTTCTGCTTATTGTATTTTGCAAAATATTTTTGTGCATTTTCCTGAGGAGTTTTCTGTGGATCCAATGGAATCGTAATATCTTCGTTCGTATAGTAATTCAGGCAGGTCAATGACTTTGCTTCCGGATCCAGGTTGTAACCATAAGTGTTGATCAGTTCTCCGTAAACTTTGTATTTTTCACGGCCTTCAGTTCCTTGTAGTTGTTTGGATTGTAAGTCATATTTTTTCCTTGCACGTTCCAGATTCGTCTGCACAACATGGCGCAGGTCTGCACTTTTCTGACGTATCCGTGTTACGGTGTTGCGAGTCGCATAATAAGTGCGAAGCACCCGTGAGATGGAATTGAAGCATTCTGCCCGGTAATTTCCGTAATGAGAAAATGGAATGGCGGTGAATTCTTTTGGCACTTCGTTGCTATAGTAAATCACTGGGTGGAAATTTCCTTCCTTCAGGTCTTCGATATAGTAGGAAAACTGGCGGTACAGGTGAATGAGCATATCTTCGGAAATGTCGGAAGCCGGAATATCCGTATCCAGTCCGGACTCCGAGACGATATGTTCCGCTACTACAGGACTGATACCGGTAAAGCTTGTGTAGATTGCTTTTCCAAGGGCAGCAGGTTTTTCTCTCAGTGCCAGGACAAAGTTTTTAAAAGAAACTGTGAGCGGGTCCAGTTTAGACATCGTGTCCGGGATGAAATAGGTTCTTCCAGGAAGGACTTCCCGGACAGAACTCATTTGTGCGGAAACATGCTTAATGCTGTCCAGAATCTTATCTTTATCATCGCAGAAGATGATATTGCTGTGCTTGCCCATGATTTCTACGATCAGACGCTTACGGCAAAGGTCCCCCAGTTCATTTAAATGCTCAATATCAAAGAATAAAATACGTTCCAGACCAGGCTGTGAGATAGCTGTGATACGCCCATTCCCAACATATTTGCGAAGAAGCATACAAAAACCAGGTGCAGTCATAGGACTCGGTTTATTCTCATCAGTGAGATAAATCAGTGGAAGAGATGCACTTGCAGAAATATATAGTTTGCGTTGTCCTTCGGGTGTTTTTATTGTGATCAACAGTTCGTCCGGTTCCGGCTGTGCAATTTTGTAGATGCGTCCGCCAAGGATAGAATCGGAAAGTTCTTTTCGAACTGCTGCGATTGTTGTTCCGTCAAATGCCATAATATAAGCACTCCTTTAAAATTTTAAAATAATGTTATAAATGTATGATAAATGTTTACTTTTCATATCATACCATAGTTGACTCAAAAATCCAAATGAAGTATAATAAAACGTACGGTTAAAACCGTATTTATTACTGAAAAGAAGAGGTAATACACATGATCAAGAGTATGACCGGTTTCGGAAGATGTGAAATATCAGAGGGAGACCGCAAGTTTACCGTAGAGATGAAAGGTGTGAATCACCGCTATCTGGATATGAGTATCCGTATGCCGAAGAAACTGAATTTCTTCGAGACGGCAATCCGGACAGAAATCAAGAAAAGAATCCAGAGAGGAAAAGTAGACATCTTTATCAGCTATGAGGATTTATCTGACGGACAGGTTTCATTAAAGTATAATGAAAGTCTGGCAGCAGAATATCTTGAATATTTCAAGCAGATGGAAGAAAAGTTTGGCATTGAGAATGATGTCCGTGTGTCTGCACTTTCCAGATATCCTGAGATATTTACAATGGAAGAGGGCAGTGAGGATACCGATGAACTTTGGAAGGGACTTAAAAAAGCACTGGATGGAGCCGTTGACGGATTTGTAACTACAAGGACTGCAGAGGGAGAACATCTGAGAGAAGATATTCTTGCAAAGCTTGATGGAATTCTTGAGATGGTAGCATTTATCGAGGAGCGTTCTCCGAAGATCGTTGCCGAGTATAGAGAAAAGCTGGAAGCCAAAGTTAAAGAACTTCTTGAAGATACGCAGATTGAGGAGAATCGTATTGCAGCAGAAATTGTGATTTATGCAGATAAGATCTGTACAGATGAAGAGGTCGTACGACTGAAGAGTCATGTCGTACATATGAAAGAGACGCTCCAGTCAGATGAGGCAGGAATCGGACGCAAGCTTGATTTTATTGCACAGGAGATGAACCGTGAAGCAAATACAATCTTGTCAAAGGCAAATGACTTGGAAGTTTCCAATACAGGAATTGGGTTAAAGACAGAGATTGAGAAGGTCAGAGAACAGATCCAGAACATTGAATAAGAGGTATAGCTATGAATAAAGAGGGAATTCTTATTGTAGTATCCGGGTTTTCCGGTGCCGGCAAAGGTACGATTATGAAAGCACTTCTGGAGAGATATGATAATTATGCATTATCCATCTCTGCAACAACAAGAAACCCAAGACCGGGAGAAGAAGAAGGAAAGGCTTATTTTTTCAAAACAACTGAAGAATTTGAAAAAATGATTGCGAAAGATGATTTGATAGAGTATGCTATGTACGTGGGAAATTATTACGGAACACCGAAAGCATATGTGGAAGAGCAGCTTCGTGCAGGGAAAGATGTAATCCTGGAGATTGAAATCCAGGGCGCATTGAAAGTCAAAGAAAAATTTCCGAATACATTATTACTGTTCGTAACACCTCCGAGCGCAGAAGAACTCAGAAAGCGTCTGGAAGGACGGGGGACTGAGACACAGGAAGTCATCGATGGGCGTATGAAGCGCGCTATTGAAGAGGCAGAATATATGGATCAGTATGATTATCTGGTCGTGAATGATGAATTAGATGTGTGCGTGGAAGAGATGCATCATCTGATTCAGGGAGAACATGAGAGATGTTTCCGTAATCAGACATTTATAGAGCATATGAAGAGAGAGTTGAAAGGAGAATAGTGTACATGTTACATCCATCTTACACAGACTTAATGAAGGTCGTTAATAAAGACGTTGAGGAAGGCGAGACAAAGGTTGTTAACAGCCGTTATTCTATCGTTATGGCTACAGCTAAAAGAGCACGAGAGATTATTGATGGTTCTATGCCATTAGTAGATACAAAGCCGGGTGAGAAGCCGCTTTCTATCGCGATCAGCGAGATGAATCAGGGAAAGATCACTATACTTGCTGAAGAAGAGGCTGCAAAACTTGCGGAACTGGAAGCAAAGCAGGCAGAGGAGAATGCAGAGGAAGATTTCTTGAATATTCAGGAAGAGGATTCAGAGGAAGACGCAGAAGCAGTAGAAGAGTCTGAAGATAACGAATAGAGAGATTACTACACGGTGTGCCGTGTGCCTGAGGCAGATACCGTCTGGTATCTGCTTTTTAAATAAGACATACAAGGAGAACCATATGAATATTTTATTTATATCCCTCGGCTGCGATAAGAACCTGGTGGATTCAGAGGTCATGCTTGGGCTTTTGGATAAAAAGGGATATCAGATCGTAGATTCAGAAGAAGACGCAGATATTATTGTTGTTAATACCTGCTGTTTTATTCATGATGCAAAGGAGGAAAGTATTCAGACCATTCTTGAGATGGCAGAGTACAAAAAAGAAGGGAAGCTGAAAGCTCTGATCGTGACCGGGTGCCTGGCACAGCGCTATCAGCAGGAGATTATTGACGAGATACCGGAAGTTGATGCAGTACTTGGAACTACTTCTTATGATCATATCGTAGAAGCGGTGGAAGAGGCTCTTGCGGGAAATGGACATGTTGTTCTGGAAGATGTGGATGCACTTCCAGATGTAAAAGAAAAGAGACTTGTAACAACAGGCGGGCATTATGCATACATGAAAATTGCCGAAGGCTGCGACAAGCATTGTACTTACTGTATCATCCCAAAACTTCGTGGTAATTACCGCAGTGTTCCGATGGAGAAGCTGCTGGCAGAAGCGAAAGACCTGGCTGATCAGGGAGTAAAAGAATTGATTCTTGTTGCACAGGAAACGACCGTATACGGAAAGGATTTATATGGAGAGAAATCTTTGCATAAATTGCTCCGCGAGCTTTGTAAAATATCCGGAATCCAGTGGATCCGAATTCTTTATTGTTATCCGGAGGAGATTTACGATGAACTGATTCAGACGATTAAAGAAGAAAATAAAGTCTGTCACTATCTGGATCTTCCGATTCAACATGCAAGTGACGCAGTGCTAAAAAGAATGGGAAGAAGAACTTCAAAAGCTCAGCTTGTAGAGATTATTGAAAAGCTTCGAAAAGAGATCCCGGATATTTCTCTTCGTACCACATTGATCACAGGATTTCCGGGTGAGACACAAGAACAGCATGAAGAGCTGAAGGATTTCGTAGATGAGATGGAATTTGACAGACTTGGAGTTTTTACTTACTCACCGGAGGAAGATACACCAGCTGCAACTATGACAGAGCAGATTCCGGAAGAAGTCAAGGAAGACCGCCAGGCAGAATTGATGGAACTTCAGCAGGAAATCGCATTTGATCTGGCAGAAGATATGGTCGGACGTGAAGTTCTCGTTATGATTGAAGGAAAAGTTGCAGATGAAAATGCATATGTAGGAAGAACTTATAAAGATGCACCGAATGTGGATGGCTTGATCTTTATCAATACAGACGAAGAATTGATGAGTGGAGATTTTGCAAGAGTCCGCGTGACAGGTGCACTGGAATATGATTTGATAGGAGAGCTGATATAATGAATTTACCAAATAAACTGACAGTATTACGAGTTATCATGGTTCCGTTTTTTGTATTTTTTATGTTGACTGATGTGGGGGAACCGGCAAATAAATGGATCGCGTTAGTTTTGTTCTGTGTTGCCAGTCTGACAGATATGCTGGATGGTAAGATCGCCCGCGCAAGAAATCTTGTGACAAACTTTGGAAAGTTCATGGATCCTTTAGCAGATAAGCTGCTTGTGTGTTCTGCTATGATCTGTATGATTCCGTTAGGAAAATTACAGGCATGGTTCGTCATCATCATCATTGCCCGTGAGTTTATTATTAGCGGATTCCGCCTTGTGGCTGCAGATAATGGAATTGTCATCGCAGCAAGTTACTGGGGTAAATTTAAGACAGTATCCCAGATGTTCATGATCATTGTATTGATTGCAGATCTTGGAGGTGTGTTCGATATCGTTGGCACAGTTCTGATCTGGCTTTCACTGATCCTGACAGTTGTATCACTGATCGACTATATTGCAAAGAATGTGCAGGTGCTGACACAGGGAGGTATGTAATGATCGTACGTGAACTGGAAAAACAGGAAAGAAAATACGCTCTGGATATTATCTGGAGCGTTTTTTGCATGGATGTGGCCGAGGTGTATGAACAGGAAGGGATTGATACATTTCGCGAATATTTAAAACAGGAGAATATCGACCAGCTCTGTGATAGCGGCGAACTTCTGATGTTCGGTGTATTTGAACAAGAAGAACTGGAAGGAACCATATCCCTTCAGAGGCGGGGACACATTTGCAATTATTATGTGCGCAGATCCTGTCAGGGAAAAGGTGCTGGAAGGTTACTTTTTGACTATGCGAAAAGGTATTGTAAGGAAGAACTGCATAAGACGATTATGACCGTTGATGCTGCTCCGGAGGCGGTGAAAAAATATATCCACATGGGCATGAAACCAATCGATGAGATGCAGATGATACATGGAAAATGTTATGTGCCTATGGCAATGGAAATTCTTAAGTAGAATGACTATAAAAAGCGGTCCAAACAATTTAAAAATGTAGCGTAGTGCCAATTGACGAAAAATGTTATTTATGAGAGAATAAAAAAGGATATGGTGTTAAACTTATAACAAACACTATTTATAAAACACACATAGTTGAAAGGAGTTTTAAAATGATTTATTCACAAGAAGTAGAAATGATGTGTCCGGTAGCGCAGGGCGCTAATCACGGACCAGCTCCGATTCCGGAAGAGGCAAAATGGGTTCAGGCTAAGGAGATCAAAGATATTTCCGGTTTTACACACGGCATTGGCTGGTGTGCTCCTCAGCAGGGTGCTTGTAAGCTGACACTGAATGTGAAAGATGGAATTATCCAGGAGGCATTGGTTGAGACAATCGGCTGCTCCGGAATGACACATTCAGCTGCTATGGCTTCAGAAATCCTTCCAGGAAAAACTATTTTAGAGGCATTGAATACAGACCTTGTCTGTGATGCAATCAATACAGCAATGCGTGAATTATTCTTACAGATTGTATACGGAAGAACTCAGAGCGCATTTTCTGAAGACGGACTTGCTATCGGAGCAGGACTTGAGGACCTTGGAAAAGGACTCCGCTCTCAGGTAGGAACAATGTACGGAACATTAGCAAAAGGACCTCGTTATCTTGAGATGGCAGAGGGTTATGTAACAGGTATCGCACTCGATGAAGCAGGCGAGATCATCGGATACCAGTTCGTAAATCTTGGAAAACTTACAGACTTCATCAAAAAAGGCGATACACCGAATGATGCATGGGAAAAGGCAAAAGGACAGTATGGTCGTGTTGAAGACGCAGCAAAGATTATTGACCCAAGAAAAGAGTAGGAGGACTTTTTAAAATGGCTTTATTTGAATCATATGAAAGAAGAATTGATAAAATCAATGAAGTGCTGGCAGGTTATGGAATCGCTTCAATCGAGGAAGCACAGAAGATTACAAAGGATGCCGGACTTGATGTATACAATCAGATTAAGAGCATTCAGCCAATCTGTTTTGAGAACGCATGCTGGGCTTACATAGTAGGTGCTGCAATTGCAATTAAAAAAGGCTGTAAGACAGCAGCAGAAGCAGCAGCAGCAATCGGTGAAGGACTTCAGTCTTTCTGTATTCCAGGATCTGTAGCAGATCAGAGAAAAGTTGGTCTTGGACATGGTAACCTTGGAAAGATGCTTCTGGAAGAAGATACAGACTGCTTCTGTTTCCTTGCAGGACATGAGTCATTTGCAGCAGCAGAGGGTGCGATCGGTATCGCTGAAAAAGCAAACAAAGTTCGTAAAAAACCACTTCGTGTTATCTTGAACGGACTTGGAAAAGACGCAGCTAAGATTATCTCCCGTATCAATGGATTTACATATGTTCAGACAGAATATGACTACTATACAGGAGAGCTGAAAGAGGTTCAGAGAATCTCTTATTCTGACGGACTTCGTTCCAAAGTAAACTGCTATGGAGCAAATGATGTGCGTGAAGGTGTTGCAATCATGTGGAAAGAGGGTGTAGATGTATCTATCACAGGTAACTCTACAAACCCGACACGTTTCCAGCATCCAGTAGCAGGAACGTACAAAAAAGAGTGTGTTGAGAAAGGTAAAAAATACTTCTCAGTAGCATCTGGTGGTGGTACAGGACGTACACTTCATCCAGATAACATGGCTGCAGGTCCAGCATCTTATGGTATGACAGATACACTTGGACGTATGCACTCAGATGCACAGTTTGCAGGATCATCTTCTGTACCGGCTCACGTAGAGATGATGGGACTTATCGGAGCAGGTAACAACCCGATGGTTGGTATGACTGTTGCAGTAGCAGTTTCCGTAGAGGAAGCAGCAGACGCTGGCAAGTTCTAAGGAATATAGTATTTATGCGGGTTACAGGAATTGTAGGAAAGTGTGAAAAAGCCGAAAATAGAGTAGGTAACTAACACGAAACTAACAGGTAACTAACACGCGTAACTAACAAACAGGGGACACACTTTAGACGGTGCGCCCCCTGTTTTTCTATTCTATGATTTTCTCTATTTCCCGGCGCAGTTCTTCAATTACCCGGTGCGTATATGTCTTTTCTGTTACGTCGTTAATGGCATGTCCCACAATCATTTTTAATATATAGTCGTCCATTTGATAATACTTACCCTTCGTTATGAAGGTGTGGCGGGTATCATGCGGCTTATGGTTCTGGTTTACCCGCTTCATAACTTTCTTGAATCTGCCCCGGTACTTATCGTAGGTTAAGTAAGTGCCTTGCTGCCCGTTTTCATCATTAAACAGGTATTCACTACCCATAGCCAGGGCTTTTTTATAATTTGCTTCCACCAGGGAGAAAATAAGCGGGTGTATCGGTACTACCCTGTCTATCCCGGCTTCTGTCTTAAGACCGCCTGTAAAGGTACGGGCTTCTAAGTCCACGTTTGCAAGTTTCAATATCGCCAGTTCTTGCGGTCGCCAGCCGGAGTAAATACCGATTAAGACCATATCCGTAAAAGGGAAGTCTATATTATCCCACAGGTTTTTTATTTCTTCCTGGGAAAATGGTATACGTTCTATAGTCGGCTTAGGCTTCTTCACGCCGTCACACAGGGCGGCGTAGTCTTTGTCTACTATTTCATGCTTCATAGCATAGCGGTACATAAGGTTAAAAAGGCTTTTCATGCGCGCCTTAGTGCTATCGCCTACGGTAGCGTCCTTTATGGTCTGTTCTAAGTGGTTTACCCTTATATCACGCATACGCATAGAATAGATAGGCTTGCAGTATTTGTAAGCAGCTATCACGGTGCGGGCGCTGGACTTACTCTTAAGGGTGGGGAAGTATTCGGCAGACCATTTATTATAAACTTCTTCAAAAGTGATATTGTGTACGTCAATATCGTAAGGATTTTCGTTATAGTTCGCCAGCGCGTCCAGGGCTTCCGACTTCGTAGGGAAGTAACCTATAGGGCGCTGTACCTGTTTTGCCGTTCCTTTTTCTTCATCCAGAATCCAGCCGAAAGTTTTAGCAGCTACCCAGGGTTTACGGCGATTGCCGGATAGCTTATATACAGAGCCGTAGCCGTTCGGCAGCTTAGAGCCGCCGCCTTTCTTCTTCGATTGCTTCTTAGGCTTCGGCGGAGTGTTAATGGGATAGCCACAGCCAGGGCAGCAGGCGGCAGCGCTGCTAATTTCCCTGTTACATTCCGGGCATTTAATAAGCATATAATCACAGCCTTTCTAAAAAAGGGTATAAAAAATAAGCCCCTTTATAAAATGCTGGGCTTATGATATAATCTAAGTGCGTTTTGATTACTTATAAGCCCTTGTTTATAGGTATCGCGTGAGCCGTTCCGGGTGGCAGCCTGGGACGGCTTTTTATTATGCTTTAATCTGGTGGCAGCCAGGCTAAAGCGGTGTATAAAAGTTATCTTTCGTTTAATATCCAGCGCCCTTCCGGCAGTTCGGAAGCTATGCAGTATCTGCAATGCGGACAGTTAATACAACTCTTAGAAATGTAAACGCACATTGTAAGATAACCAGCGGCATTTACAGGATATTCAAAATAGTATTCGTTAATATCATATCCGTCATATTCGACCATAATTAGCACCTTCTTACTATTTTAGTACCATGAATCTATCACGCGGAAAGGCTGGTAGATTATGGTAATTATTAAGTTATGGGAAATCCGTACAGCTAAAGGCTTAAAGCTGGAAGCTGTAGCAGCCGTAACAGGTGTAAGTAAATCCACGCTTAACAATATTGAAAACGGGAAGACTTCGCCTACACTGGCTAACCTGGAAAAGATAGCCAAGGGGTTAGGCTGCCGCATTAGCGAACTGTACGAATCGGAATATAAGTAGTATACCATAGTAAAACCTTTGAAGCCCTAGCGCTAAAAATATTTCCAGGATTTTGGAAATGTTTTTAGAATATAAGACAAGCAGAGCAAAATCTTTTATAATGGATAGCACTAAGGAAGGGGGCTTAACTATAATGCGTGAGAAGCTGCACAACCTTATAGATACTATCCAGGAAGAAAGATTGTTAAGGAAGATATACTTTTATATCCTGGGGTTGAAGGGTGGACGTAAATAGCGTCTACCCTTCTTTCATTTCTGCAATGATTTTCTTGAGTACGTTCCATTCTTCATTCGTAAGCTTACAAAGAGCCTTAAGAAGATTCTTTTTAAACTTATCTTCGCCGCCGGATATGCGACCTATGTACATATCTAATTCTTCGTCTTCGGACATAGGGTTAAACATATCGCCGTTGCCAGTCTTAAGCCATTCTTCATTAGCGTTGAATTTCAACGAGCAAATACTAATAATTCTATCAGATACTTCTTTACGTCCGTTTTCCACATCCGACAAGTGACCTTGTGAAATTGAAAGCGCAGCGGCAAAATCGCCTTGCTTCAAATTCAAAGCTTTTCTAAGCTGTTTTAATCTTCCGTTCAAAACAATGCCCCCTTTCTATGAAGTGATTTTACTATAGCACAAAAAATATCGCAAAGCAACAAAAATATTTGCGAAAAGTGTTGACAAGCAGTAGCAAAGCGATATATACTTATCGCATAGCAACAGAAAAAACGAAAGGAAGGTAAAGGACAATGCAGCAGGACACTATTAAACGAGCATTACATAGCTTCATTGACAAAATGGACTATCGCTTACAGAGAAAAGTATATTTTTACATTTTAGGACTGAAACAGGGAAAGTAAAGGAGAGTGCAGAAGATGAGAAATTTTACAGAAACCAGAGAAAAGGCAATTAAAAGAACCAGACAGCTTGTATGTTATTTTGCGGAATTTATGTTAGAGGAAGAAGAAAAGGGAGCGAAGCAGCGCGCAGAATTTGAGAAAGCCAAAGCAGAAGGAAAGCCGGTAATTATGGTAAGCTGTGCAGAAAATAACATTAGATGTATGCACAACTGCATGAAAGCGGCAAGCGAAGTAGTGAAATTCCTTAGCGATAAAGAAAACGAAGTAGAGGAATGGCAGTTAGCGGCAATCAACGCAATGTATGAAACCTGTAACACTATGGAAGAAGGACATGTAACTATACCTTTCGACCTTCCATATGCAATTAAGGGGCTGCTTTTACAGTGGGACGAAAAGGAAAGCACAGCCGGAATAATGATGGAAGCTATGGGGATGAAGTAATAAAGTACCAGGGCGGCAGCAGCCGCCCGGCAAGCCAGCCGCGCACATGAAAACGGAACGAAGTTTAAGAGAAGCGCGTATATCTTAAATGGACTTATGGGAGTAATGAGGAGCGCAGCGGTACTAGACGTAGTACAAGGCGGTGGGTTCGATTCCTACGGCTGGCATTAGTGGCAAGGGTGGCTACCTTGCAGCAGAGGAAGCAAGCTAATAGCTGAT
>OLON01000235.1_pt1 | contig 41044 bp, 57 predicted proteins | sample 1672691 | NCBI WGS metagenome assembly OLON01 (sample SAMEA3136714, study PRJEB25190) | human gut metagenome | biome: human gut; feature: human-associated habitat; material: faeces | place: Austria | collected 2013
CAATCGCAAGGGCGCTTGCAGTATCTCCGGAAGCCATTTTATGTGATGAGCCTACAGGTAGTGTCGCATTAGTACAACACTACCCAAAAATAATTCCCGTGATGTTATTATCACGGTCAACACGAATTTCCGATATGACAGAGCGCCAGAGCGTCCGTTTTTCTTCACGGGTCAGGGAATCATATATGCTTTTAAAATCTGCTTGCAACATTCTTTCTACAGCGGAAAAGTCCGGCGGCGTTTCTTCTGGTGCTTCATCTGGTATCTGTTGCAGGGCAGCAGTATATATCTGGTAGTCTTTTTTATATTCTTCAATAGTAATCAGATCATCCATGTACAGTTCTTTTAACTTTGTCAATTTCCGTTTCAAAACCGCTTTATCCGTTGAGCGCGTTTTCTTTTTACGTTCTGCCGCTTGTACGTCCCATTCCAGTTTACAACGTTCCAGTTCTTCCCCCAGATGTTCAAAAAGCCATTCTTCAACATAAGATTCACGAACAGATTTATTATGACTGCATCTGCCGCGCTGGAAATGCTGATTGCATCTGTAGTAATAATATGGACCGGCGACATACCCAACAAGATTATGATTACATTCAGCACATTTCAGGATAGAAGTAAAAATATAAACCTTACCACTGGGAACACTGCGGGCGTTTCTGCTGGTTAATACCTGTACACGTTCAAACTGTTCTTTACTTATGATTGCTTCACAAAAGTTTTCATTGTATCTGCCATTGCTGTCATAGACACCAGTGTAAAGACGTTCAGCAAGCATACGGCGAAAAGTAGCATCACACCAGTTCACACCGTAGGTTTCCCGGATATGCCGGATGGTACCACGTTGACTTATGGAAGATTCATAATAATTAAAAGCGTCCCGGACGATCGCGGCAGCGTCTGGGTCAATAGCAAGGCGTTTTTCTTCATTCACGACGTAACCAAAAGGGCAGTTACCGGAAACAACCGTGCCGTGCTGCACCTTGCTGTCAAATACAACAGAGATTCTTTCACTACAAATATCAGCTTCATTCTGGGCGATTGATAATTTGACGTTGATATACAAACGACCATTCGCGGTGCTTGTGTCGTATTCTTCATCTGTAGTCTTCCAGTCGCAGTGATGGGTTTGCAGTATTTCCATGATCTTGTAATAGTCCGCGACAGATCGAAACCAGCGGTCAAGGCGGCAGAACAGAAGCAAGTCTATTTCATCACGCTTGACAGCGTTAATCATTTTCTGAAATTCAGAACGTTTCCGCATATCTTTACGGGCAGTTTTTGCAGCGTCGATATATATACCGACAACCACCCAGCCTTGCTGTCGTGCGTATTCTTCCAAACGTTCTTGTTGCGCTTCCAGCGAAAGACCTTTTATCTTTTGTTCTTCGCCGGAAACACGGATGTAAAGTGCAACACGAAGCGGACCCGTAGAAAGTTCTTTTTTTATCATGCTATTTCCTTTCTTTTCCTGTCTGCATATGCTACAATAACAATGCAGACGGTATGTTGTATCTGGTATGATTATACAAAACGTTGCAGAAATCCCGGCAGTGTCCCCGCACCGCCGGGATTTTTATTTTCTAACATATAGACAATATGAAATTGCTGTATTCAATTGCAGGTAAACTGTTCTTTGCTATATCCATTATTGCAGACTTGCTATGGTATCGAGAGAATTTGACACCGTAAGCAAATGCCTGCTTTGCAATAATTTCAGAATCGAGTTTTTCTTCATTTTCCGTTATTCGAGAAATAATAGCACTAACGTCAAGAAAACATGCACCTGACGGAATGCGAGCGCCCAAAGATTTTGCGTAAGCAAGTTGACGATCAGACGGAGGAACGGACGGTAAAACAGTAATGTCAAAAGGTCCAACTAATCCGTCATTTTCAGCACACTTGCAAGCACAGTCACAGTCTTTAACTTCATAAATACGCTTGTTTTTGCGCTTGGTATCTGGATTAATACCGATAACCTGAAACCTGCCATAGCTTACAAAACCACCAGAGGGCGAAACGTAACCGTCCAATGCTTTTAAAGAAACAGCAGGCAAGACCCCGCGTGTTTTCTGCTTCACTTCAACATAGTAAGAAGACTGGGAAACAGACATTTCTACTTTTACGGGAGCAGAGACAGTCTGCGAATTACTAAATAAACGTGAAAAAAATCCCATAAAATACCAATCCTTCCAGACATTGCATTTTCTACCAGAACTTACTTGTATTATACAGACAGTGTAGCAGGTAATATAAACGTTGCACCCAGCCATCAGGAGAAGGGGTAGGGTGATACATATGGTTATAAAGTACGTTTACTATAAATACACAAATGTATATGCGTTATATTATCGGTCAAATAATACACTGTACTATAACAGGCTATTTTCCGGGAAATGCAAGTTAATCATATTTAATTAAGAAAAAAGGCTGGGTGCGCTTTTACCCAGCCCCCAGCCCTGACCCTTCTTCTTCAACTGGGTACTGACTTTCCAGTTCTTCCGGCGTTTTCGGATGATCGTTGTTGTCCGTTAATTCCGTCTTAAAATGTTCTATGAGCATTTTTCTAATGTCCGGGTCAAGTTCAAAATACGCTTTCACAACTTTCAGTTCAAGATCAGACGCGCCACGCGCCCGGGCAAATTCATCAAGGTTGAATGTTTCCGGTTGCACGGTCATTGGTTCAAGACCGTTTCGCAACCATTCTTCATTTAATCCACAAACAGAACAAATAACCTTTATGCTGCTGTCTGCCACAGTGGACCCTTCCTGTTCCATATAACTTACGCCGGACTGGGTAACGCCCAGAATTTCCGCGAATTGCTTCTGATTCATCTTTTTAATTTCTTTTCTGAAATATTTAATTCGTTCATTAATAGTCATGCGATTTCACACCTCCTTTCTATCTGATAAATCAATAATACCAGTCACTTGTATAAATGTCAATAGAAATAACAAGAAAATAGTTGACAAATACAAGTGACTGGTATATTATAGTCTCATAAAACAAGTGAATGGTATAAAACAACAAACCACTTGTAAAAATAATAAAAGGAGGAAACCAAAATAGGAAAACCAACAATAGTAGTGCATAAACCGCAAAGAAGATTCCTATACAATCACTTTTTGCGATACATTTTAGCAATTTTTCCGCGCTTGCAATATACAGAATTTGGAAGCGCGGAAAACCCAGAAAGCATGAAAGACATAAGAAAATATGTTGCTATCTGGTTTAGCTGGTTCGGTCATGTTTTCTGGAAGAAAGTTTATTTGTTAGACCCAGAAGACCGCAACTTTTGAAAATCAGAGCCGCCGCAGCGTGGACATACAAAAAGTATCTGACTATCAGAATAAACACGATTTACAGTGTTGCACTTGATACAAAGATAATCACCAGCACCCGGCATGGTTCCAGATTTTACATACTTCACATAAGCACCCCCTTTACTATGTGATGATGTGACAATTTGAGTATAGCAAAGGGGAATTAGAAAGAAAAGGAGGAAACCACAATGGCAGAAAACAGAAAAGCACTGGAAATGATTCTGGCAGCAGAAAACCAGAAAGAAGCAGCAGACGTTCTAGACTTTGCAAAACTGCTGACAGAGGAACAGAAAAGCAGTTTTGAAACATTACTGCGCGGCGTAAAGATCGGCTACGATCTGGCAACAGGTGGAGCAGCAAAGACAGCGTAAAGCGCCTGCCTGCGGGTGGGCGCGAAGAAAGGAAAACAAAATGGAAGAAGCAAGGCAGTTAAGCAATGAAGAACTGCACGAAACCGTAAAAGGCTTCTGGGGCAGCAACCTTCCGCCATTTGAAGATTTTGAGAAATGCGGAAAAGGACTGCGGGCAGATGATAAGAAAAAAGCATGGTTTATAAGACAGTCAGGAAACTTCATAAGAATTGAAGTATTCAGCCACGCAGCACTTGGACTGACAGACTGCGGCACACTCATATGTAAAAACGGGGAATGGGTGCGCTGGGCGTAGATCACCGGAAAGAAGGTGAAAAGTTGGAAACACAGGAAAGAACAGTTTTCATATGTGAAGAACCATTGACAATACAGCACCTATACACAGAACCATACGAACAGACAATAACAAGAGACTGGGGAGCATGGGCGCTGGTAGGACAGAACAAAAGAAAAGGCACCGTAAAGCTGCATTTAATAGCAGACGCGGGGAACACGGTTGCTGAATTAAAGAAAGAAGTGTTTGAAAAGCATTTTAAACCATTTTAGAAAGGGGAATAGGCGTGGAAGTACAGGGAACATTTAATGCACAGCGTTTTTATGACACCTTGGCGTTGATTTTATCACGCCGGGAAAATGTAAAGATCACTGTAAAAGTGACACAAGAACCAGAAACAGAGGTACAGCAGAAGAAAGCTGTATAAATAATCATACCAGATAGAGCATACCGGAGGGAGTGAAGAAAAAGTGGTTGCTAATTACGAAGGATACGGAATTAAAGTGACTGCGGAAATTATGCCAGAAACTTGTACTGCCTGTCCGTTCTGGCTTGTGGATATGGAAACCGTAAAAACTGGAATGTGTTTCATTACAGGGCACGAAACAGTATTAGACGGAGAAGAAGATACAAAAAGAATGGATAATTGTCCGATTACAGAACGGAGGGATAAAAAGTGATAACCGAAGAAAAGCCAGTGCAGATTCTGGAATTATTCGGAGGAATCGGAAGCCCACGTTGCGCGTTGCGTAATTTGAAGATACCCACAAAAGCAATTGACTATGTGGAAATCGACGAACAGGCAGTGAGATCATACAACAATATGTTTTCAGAAGAACTACCATACAAGATACAAACAGTTGTCGGGTGGAACCTTAGACCTGACATTTTGATACATGGCAGTCCTTGCCAAGATATGAGTATTGCAGGACATCAAGGGAAAGCAACGGTAGCAGATGGGAGAATAAACAGGGGAAGAGGTGCCGACGAAGGAAGCAAAACCCGTTCAAGTCTGATGTGGGAAACCATACATATCATTGAACAGATGGGAGAATGGAAACCAAAGTACGTGATATGGGAAAACGTGAAAAACGTCACGTCAAAGTACATGATAGCAAATTTTGTACGGTATCAGAAAGAAATGGAACGGTTGGGGTACACGAACAATTATGACGTTCTGGACGCAAGAGAGTTTGGACTACCACAGGCACGCGAAAGGGTCTTTACAATCAGCTGTTTAAACGGGGAAAAGTTTGATTTTGAAAAGCTGGTAAGAACACCAATGAAAAATATTTCTGATTTTCTGGAAAATAACGACAGCGTACCGAAAGCATATGACGTAACGCAACCGTCTGTATATAGCGTAATCGGAAAAACCGGAATCAGACGGGCGACAGTCATAAAAGACTTTGCATATACGATTACAACCAGACAAGACCGTACACCAGCACAGGTGATTGACTGCGGAAAAGGCAGATACAGGTATTTGACAGAACGGGAGTGCTGGCGGCTGATGGGATATACAGACACGGAGTTTGAAGCAGCAAAAGCAGTACACCAGCGCCGGGGCAGATATTACACAACTTTATACAGACAGGCGGGTAATAGCATTGCGGTTCCTATATTTGAAAGCATATTTCGTAAGATCATTTTAGGAGAAGAGAGGGAAACAAAATGACAAGGATTGACGTACACGAAGCAATAAGCAGACTGGACATAATACCGAAGTTCAAAATTTATACATTTTGCCTGCTGTCAGGAATCAAACTTGAAGAACTGGAAGAAATTCTAGCGGAAGTGTTCGACAGAAGAATAGGCGCAATGATGGCAATTATTGAATTGATGAAAGAAGACGTTGCACAGGAGATAGCGAGAAAGAAAGGCGAGGTAAGGTGAATAAAAGACAGAAAAAGAAGCTGTATAAAAAGTTGCACGGCTATAACCAGCAAAAGATTGCGGATGCACAAAGAAATGTACAACCAAAGGTACCAGCGCCAAAACAACAGCTGAACCATGAAGCATTGCTGAAATATCAAAGACCGTGGGACAAGGTAAGACCACTGGAAGACAGCGACTTTGCACAGCGGATTTCAGATGCACTAAAGCGGGGAGCAGCGACAATATCAGAAAGTATGTCAAGCTGGACGAAAGAGACAGCGAAAATGTTCGCAGCTTTTTCATTAGTGCCAGACATGATTAATGAAGCAAGGCAGCAGGCGGAAAGATGGGCGACACTGGAACGGTACAGGGAACTATTGAACATACCGGAACCGCCAGTGGTTAAAACAGCAAAAATCCTGACAGTACAACGACTGGCAGGTAAAAGAAATAAAAATCATACCAGAAACAGGAGGAAAAGAAAATGGCATTAAAGATGGTGAAATACGGAACATGTACCGTATGGAGAACACGAACAATTATCAAGGACAAAAACGGAATCCCGGACTTTATGACGCTGTTTTTTATGGACCCGCGAGACGGCAAACCGGATGAAAAGGACGTGCCGGACATATTCAAAGTAAACGGGAAGATCGTACAGGGCGTTGCGATCTCACAATTTCATAATACAGAGGTCAAAGGCGTTCCACATTCCTTGCCATACAACATGCCTATTGAAAACAAGACTTTCACGCAGGCGGAAGAAATGTGCAAAAAGAAGGGTCCGGGATGGCATCTGCTGACAAACACAGAATTTGTTTACTTACTGAACGAAGCAGAGAAGATGGGAAAGACCATTCACGGCAATACGAACTATGGAAAATGCGCGGACGCACCGGAAGAACACGGCGCACTGTATGACGGTTACTGCACACTGACCGGATGCGACCCGCTTACATGGTCCCATGATGGAACAGAAGAGGGCGTGTTTGGGTTATGCGGGAACTACTGGGAACCAGTAACCGGATTAAGACTGCGGAAAGGCAGAATTGAGTATATCAAAGACAACGACGCGGCAGCAGTGGACACGTCAGAAGAAAGCAAGAACTGGTTAGCAATCTGCACCAAAAACAGCAATGCGGAACATGCAGACATGTCTTGTCTTGACACCTTATACATTGATGTACAGATGGGAAGCGTAACACTGACAGACAAACAGATTGCCGGGAACTGGGGCGGCGATCACTACAGAGATTTGAAACTTGCAGGAACGCTGGAAGAAGTACCAGAGATCATTCACAAGCTGGGGATTGTACCAAAGAACTACAAGGAAGAAAAGGCGGGAATCTGGGTAGACAGCACACTTGAAGAAGCAGTTCCGTTGCGCGGTTCCAGCTTCTCCGCCAGCTACGGTGGCGCTGCTGCGCTGAACTTGTACAGCCCGCGTGCGTTCAGCTACCTCGACATTTCGCTGCGTTCCGCTTTAATTCTGGAAGACTGGGAACTGGTGACTGAAATACTGAAAGGTGCGTGGTAACGCACCAGAAGAAAACCTGAAATAAAAGGGCAACAAAAAGCCCTTGCAAATGTGTTGGTAGCACGAAATGCAAGGGCTTTAAGTCAACTAAAAGTATAAAAATATGATTAAGTACATTATACCATGTTGACGCAGGAAATGCAAGCAAAAGGGGCGGAAAAGCCCCATTTTATGCGGGGTTTGGAACCGCTTAACGGGCTTGTATGGGGTATTAACATTCCCACGATATATAAATATATATACATAGTGTATAGAACATATATAACAGTATCATACATGGGGATAATGGACAGATCAGAAAGGGGATAGCATACCCTTTAGATACCCACTCTGCAACATATGGGGAAAGGACAGAAAATGTTCTACAGAGAGAAGAAGACGGACTGCGGGTTATACAGGGAAGTTGATGTAATACCGCGGACAGATAATGCAGAAAGGGCAGTAAAGGGTAAGAGAGGGAAAAGAAGAAAAGCAACAGAGCCAAAACAAAAGGACCTGAACGACAAGAACAGTAAACGGTATCTGGTGCAGCTGGGTAACGGGAATTTTGGTGAAGGTGATCTGCACGTATCGGCAACATACACAGATGCAGATTTACCAGAAACAACGGAAGAAGCAGAAAGGATAGTAAATAACTACTTACGCCGGATAGCATACCGCAGAAAGAAACTGGGTATTGAACCGCTGAAATACATTCTTGTGACTGAATATGGTTACAAGAAAGAGGACGAAGCACAGGAACACCCAATAAGAATACACCACCACATTATTATGAACGGTGGATTGCCGCGTGATGAAGTGGAAATGATGTGGACAAAGAAGCGTATCAACTGGAAGAAGTACAAAGAAGACCCGGAAAGGTACGCTGGAACCATAAAGAAAATGGGATGGGTAAACACGGACCGCATACAGACAAATGAAAACGGCATTGAAGCACTATGCAAGTATGTTGTGAAGAACCCACAGGGGAAGAAAAGGTGGAGCAGTAGCCGGAATCTGAAAAGACCGATTGTACAGCCGCCAGCAGATCATAAATACAGCAGGGCAAAAGTGGAACAGCTGGCAAAATCCGGGGACGCAGGAAAAGAGTTTTTTGAACGCCAGTTTCCGACATACAGCATAAGCGAAGTAAAACCAGAATGGCATGAGGAAACAGGGTGGCACATTTATGTGAAGATGTGGAAGAAAAAGACAGGAGGAATGAAAGGTGCAGCAGGTAAGAAAAAGCGCAAGACAGCAAAAAAGAGAACTGCAAGTAAAAAGAATTAAAAGAACAATGGTTACTGTTGCTGTTGCAACGGTAGCAGGAATCATGGCAGCAACATACTGTACAGCGCTTACATACACAAAACAGGAACCAGAACCGGAGCAGGCGGCAGAGATCACAACAGAAGCAGTGAAACTGGTAGACATGCAGCCAGTAACGACAGTGCGGGTAAACGACCCGGACAACGATATATACCCGTATAACACAATAAGCCGGGACTGGGGCGCAGGCGATCTGGACGGGTTTGTATATTACAAGATACCAGAAAGCTATAGCATGTATGGCGGATGCCTGCCGGAAATAGTGCAGATATACACCTATTGCACCTGCAAACAGTACGAAGTTGACTATACAACCATTCTGGCAATGATTGAAGCAGAAAGCGGGTACCAGTGGGACGCGACAGCAGACGACGCAACCGGATATATGCAGATCATACCGGAATACCACAAGGACCGTATGAACAAAATCGGTGTGCAAAATGTGGATAACCCATACCAGAACATAAGAACGGGCGTTGATTGTGTGGCAGAATTGTTGAAAAAGTACCAGAACAATTACCACAAGGCGCTGACGGCGTACAGATGGGGACCAACAGGCGCAGAAAGAAACTATTTCAGTAAAAAGAAAAACACTTGCGAATATGCAGAAGCGGTACTGGAAAAGGCAAGCCAGATAAAAAGAGAGTTGGAGCAGGAACAGTGAGAGAATACACGCAAGAAGAACTGAAAGAAAAACTGAAAACTGCATACAACGTAGAAGCCAGAGCCGGACATAAAAAAGACCACCTGTCAATCAACCTGATAGGAACCGTGAAACGCGGCAGCAGGCTATATGATCTGTACGAAGATACCGGGAACAGTTACTGGTATTCACTACGGTTTATAACAGATCACGGCATAGTATCAGAGTACGAATATATTTTCGGGCACCCAGAACGGAAACCGGAAAAGAAAGGAAGGTAGCATGAGAATTTGTGCAAATTGCGGCAAACAGATAGAAGACGGCGAGAATCACTACAGTTTTTTAGACAACTATCTGCAAGTAAAGTATTTCGACAGCGAGGAAGACAATATTTTCTGTAGTCAGGAATGCGCTTGCAAAGGACTGTTTTTAACAGAGATCACGCCGGAGGAAAGAACGGTATGAGTGGACAGGCAAAACGAAAACGGATAACCACAACACAACGCATGAAGGTATGGCAGAAATACAACGGTCATTGTGCTTACTGCGGGTGCGAAATAACGCTGGAAGAAATGCAGGTAGATCACATGGAATCTATCTACAGACACGAAAAGGATTATATAGCAGGAAAAGCAGAATATCTGGACGACATAAAAAACTATATGCCAGCCTGCCGGATGTGCAATTTTTACAAAATGACATATACACCGGAACAGTTCAGACAGAGATTGCAGACAATGACGGAGAGATTGGAAAAACAGTTTATATACAGGCTTGCAAAGAAATACGGAACAGTGAAGGAACAGGAAAAGAAAATTGTCTTTTACTTTGAAACTATGAAAGGAAAAGAAAATGGAGCATGACAGAATAGCTGAAAAGCTAAAGAAAATAAAAGCCCTTGCAGATCGTGGCGTGGGCGGAGAAAAAGAAACAGCAATGCGGATGTATGAAGAACTGAAAGCCCGGTATGAAATCAAAGACGAAGAAATCATGCTGGACACAGTAAGTCTTCACTGGTTCGGATATAACGGAGAACTGGAAGAAGACCTGCTGACACAGATTTTCTACAAAGTAACGGGCAGTGCTTCATACCATGTGTACACTGGCAAGTACAAGAGAAGAAAGAAACGCGGTTGCGATTGTACAGAGATTGAAGCAGCAGAAATCAAACTACTGTTCAGCTTTTACAAAGAGGAATTAAAACGGGAACTGAAAACATTTATGATCGCTTTCAGATCAGGAAACAATCTGTACCCGGATGAAACGGCACGCTGTTACATAGAAAACGACAACATACCAGAACGTGAGAGAACAGCAGAAGAAAAAAGAGAACTGAAAAAGGCAGCATTTTACAGAATGCTTCTGGACAAAAGGGAACCGCCACGGGCAATGATCGGAGAAGATCAGGAGGACGAAGAATGAGCAAAGCAGCAGAAAGCTATAGAGAACTTGAAAAGGTATTAAGAGAAGCAGCAGACAAAGCCACAGCATGTGCAGAGGTTGAAGAAAAAGAGAACCCGACGCGGGAAGAAAGAGAAGAAGCAGAAAAGAATTTCATGTGGGCTTTGATGAAAATACAGGCTATGGAGTAGGGAGAGAAAAAAAGAACATGGGATATTACAACAGATTACAGAATAGAAAACGCAGTGAAGCTACGGAACAGGAAAGAGTTATAAACTGGTGCAGGTACAACACAAACGAACACCCGGAATTAAAACTGATATACCACATTCCGAATGGCGGCAGCAGGAACCAGCTTGAAGCGGCAAACCTGAAAAGACAGGGCGTGAAAGCTGGCGTACCCGACCTGACATTACCAGTGGCGCTGAAAGGTTATCACGGTTTGTATATCGAAATGAAGTTCGGAAAGAATGAGACAACGGAGAAACAGAAGTGGTGGCTTGAACAGCTGGAAAAACAGGGATATAAAACAGCGGTGTGTTATGGAGCAGACGAAGCCATAGCCACACTAAAAGAATACATAGGCATAACAGATACAGAATTTTAGGCGGTGAGGACATGGAAGGTAAATGCAATTTAGAGCGTACAGAGAATATGGACTATTGCTGCATCTGCTGTCCGAAAAAGGAAACATGTACAGCGCAATGCGAATTTTTAGACATGTACGAATATACGGAAGAGTGCAGACACTATAGAAAAGGGGAATGACAATGGCAAACATACCGAAAGCAGCAATGAGAGCCACAAACAATGTCATGCGCGGATATATCCCACACAACGGTATTGTATCAGCTGGGGCAAAGATAGTGGCAAAGAACCAGTCTGGCAGCAGATCAGCAGGAAAGAAGAAACGCCATACAAGATTAACAGAGATCAGCAGAGAAAGTGGGAAAGCGATCATATCAGACGGCGTAACTGTCAATCAGGCAATTAAAAAGCTACATGACTACGAAGACACCGGACTTTCACCGCAGGCGGTTAGAAACCTGATTGAAAGAGAAAAGAACCTGACAGAAAAAATTTTGAAAATGCAGGACTGGTAGGAGGTACAGAACATGGATGTAGACAGATGTGTAATGTGTGGTGAAGCCATACCGGAAGGTATGCAGGTTTGCCCGGAATGTGCAGACAAGATCACCGGGAAAGATGAAGCGGAACAGTTAAGAGATATTGCAGACGTGCTGAAAATTACGGCAGGAACAGATAAAAACATAAAAGACAGCATGGAAGCAATATTGAGAATAGCAGACAGATTAGAAAGGAAAAACAAACATGAGCGTAAAGCTGGAAAGGACAGAACATGAGCGAGAGTTACAAACCAAAGGTTGTGCGTGCGAGACTGAAAACAGGAGGAAAGACGGTACAGAGTGTAAGAGAGAAGTTGACTGGACGTGGTTTTACCGTGCGAGATTTTCAAAGCATTATTAAAGCCGGAAACTATCTTGACGGATTGGAAGTACAGCTTTCATTGCAGAACTGGGACAATTACGAAAACTGGCATTTATGGAATTGGAAACAGGAAGACGACGAAAAGGTAATGCTTGCAATGTATCAGGCAGAACAGTTTCACCCGTTCGCAGCTATGAGAAACTACAAGAACAATTTTGAACAGTTTAAGGAAGACTGGAAAAAAGAAGAATACGACCCGGGAGCATCCTACACATTCAGTTTTGATGAAGTGGAAGTGCTGGAAGTATTGCAGGAGGAAGTAAACAACATTGAGCCGGGAACGGTAGAAAAGGCAGTAAGGACCACAAAAGCGATCAAAGAACAGCAGTATTACCACCGAAAGAAAAAAAGAGCCGCAAAGCGTAGCAAATATACATATCACAAAAAGAAACGCAGATAAGGAGGTACAGAACATGGGAAGGAGAAAGAACAGACATTGCCAGAGTAAGCAGGAAGTTATAAACCGGGAACTGATGAAACGGCAGCAGTCAGGCAGCAGAACCAAAAACGCTGCAATTAATCAGCTACATACGATCAATCAGTTACGCCCTGCAATGGAGCAGGCAAGAAACGCAATGAGAGAGAAGAACAGGAGGGAAAGCAAGAATGACATTGTTTAATATGTTTATTGGAGCAGCGGTGATTCTGGGAAAGATCATTGGTTTCTGCGTTCTGGTGGGACTGCTAATGCTGGTATATATCATCATGCGTGAAGTAGCATACACAATACACGAAGAAAATAAAAGAAAGTTAGAGGAAAAAGAAAAACATGAAAATGACGGCGTTTAGAGCAGTTTGCCCGGTAGAGATCGGGGACGAGATATTTATTATCGGGGACAAAGCGTATTATCTGGTTCCGGGCGTAAAGGTAACACCAAAATTCTGGTATTCACTTTTGCAACAGTCGGACAGACGAAACATTGAAGATATTGCAACCGTAATGTACTGCAAAGACGGAAACGTGGAATTTCAATACAAGCTGAATGGGGAACAGGAATACAGAAAGTTAAATGTTGTGGCAGTAACCAGTATTCCGTGAATACATAGCTGCGCTAACGGCTTGACGGGCGGTGCTTTCTAAAATCCAAACGCCCTGTCCTGCCTGTCAACTGGACAGGGTAGACAAAATAAACAAATATACTTCCGTAAGTATATGCAAAATGTCAATTGTATTTATACTTCCGTAAGTATATAATAAAGACAGTTAAAGAAAGAGAGGAAAGCACACATGAGAAAGTTTGAAACCGGAAAGAGATATGGAGAACACGCAGTTGTATTTGAGATCATAAAGAGAACAGCAAAAACAATCACATATGCAGCAGTTTACCACGCAGGAAAATTAAACGAGAAGAAGCAGGAAGAGAAGAAAACAAAAATCCATGAATGGGACGGAAGAGAAGTGTTTTTCGCAGGAAGTGAAATGGTAGAAGCGTAAACAATCTGGGGCGCAAGCCCCGGAAGAACATATAAACAGCGTACCAGATACAGGAGGAATACCACATGCAGACATTATCAATTATCAACCTAAAAGGCGGAGTAGCAAAAACAACATCAAGCGTCAACATGGCGCACATTCTGGCAGCAGTACACGGGGAAAAGGTATTGCTGATAGATAACGACAAACAGGGGAACGCAAGCAAGTTCCTGAACCGTCACGACTACGAACACGCGGGAATGGCGGAAATTATGACAGAGAGAACACCGGACATGAAGAAAATCATTCAGCATACCGATTTTCCGGGGCTGGATGTTATTACAGCAAATATGAACCTGCTTACAGCGAATTTAAAGGTTATGTTAGATCAGCAGCGACCACAGCAGACCAGATTAAAAAAAGCATTGCAGCAGGTAAGCAGTGAATATGATTATTGCATCATAGATAATGCACCAGACATAAACATAAGCACAATAAACGCACTGGTTGCGTCAAATACGGTCATGGTACCGATTACAATTGATGATTTTGCAATTGATGGACTGGCAGAACTGAAAGAACAGATCAGCAACACAAAAGAAGACCTGAACCCGGATTTGCGTTTTATGGGTTGCTTCATTACCCAGTTTGACCGCACAAACGAAGCTGATTTGCAGGGTGAAGAGTTTTTGAAGATGCAGGACTGCAATTTATTTGAAACGCATATCAGAAGAACACCGAAAATGAAACCCAGTACATTTGCACGGGAGCCAATTATTGAATATTCTGCACGCTGCGGCGCGTCATTGGACTACAAGAGACTGGTTGAAGAATATTTGAAGAAGTTAAGCGAAAATGTGACCGAATAGGGCACAAAACGGAGGTAAAGAGCATGGCAGCAAAAGCAGAAAAGTTTAATTTAATGGACCTGCTGAATCAGCGTTCAAAACAGAAGCAGGAAGCAGAAGAACAGCACCCGGCAGCAGAGGAAACGCCGGAAGAGAAAACAGAAGAAAGCAAACAGCAGGGAAGTAACGTATTCATGGTTGACGCATACGACATGATACCGTCAAAGGATAATTTCTATCACGTAGACGCAGCACTGAAACGGTCAATTGAACTGGTAGGCATTTTGCAGCCGTGCATTGTGAAAAAACCTGTAAACGGAAAATACGACGTGATCGCAGGACACCGCCGCCGCCTTGCTTCACTGGCGCTGGTGGAAGAAGGAAAAGAACAGTTCCGGTATATTCCTTGCATGTACAAAAAAGAGGAAACAGCAGACAAGCTGGCAATCATCATGGCAAACAGTTTCAGAGATAAAACAGACTTTGAAAAAATGGTTGAAATCATACAGCTTAAAGAACTGGTGAGGGACATAAAAAAAGAATACAATCTGGCAGGGCGTGTCCGCGAGATGCAGGAGGAATTGACCGGGATAACAAAAGCGCAGATTTCACGGTATGAAGCAATATACAACAATCTGGAAAAAGAACTGATGGAAGAGTTCAAGACAGGCAGACTGATTATGTCAGTAGCTGTCGAAGTGTCAGGAATGGAACAGGAATGGCAAATGAAAGCGTATGAAAAGCTGCTGGAAAACGGAGAACTGACACTGCCAGAAGTAAAGCAGATGAAAAAACAGATTGAAGCTGAAAGCCAGTGTCCGGGGCAAATGGTATTACCGGAAATGCAGGACGAAGAACCAGAACAGGCAGCAGAAGAACCGGAAGAAGAACAGGAGGAAGAGACAGAAGAGAGAGAAGAAACACCGGAGCAGGAAACGGAGCTGGAAGAGTGGGAAGACCCAACACCGGAAACAGTAGAATCATTATGCTACAGTTGCGATAAATACGAAGTGTGCCACGAAAAGAAAGCCACAGTAACAAGGTGCAACGCATATGTAAACCGAAAAGAAGCGAGACTGACAGAAGAACAGAAGTACAACCGGGAACAGGAAGCAATTGACAGAGAAACCAAAAAGAAACTGAAAGAAAAAGAGCAGGAAGAAAAAATGCAGAATCTGCCCGGGGACACAAAGAAAAAGAAGTATGTACGAATTTCAAAGAATCAGCACGCGGAAATAGAGGACGGAAAGAAGCCATACATAATTCTGAAAGATACAGAGCATTTCAAGACGGGAGACATAATTGCAGCGCAGGTGTTTGAAGGTGGCAGAGCCACGGGAGAAGTAACAGAACTGTATATTACATGCGTTGATAACGAAGACACGTCTTCTGCGATCAACAGCGGTTATGTGGTAGCAGGAATCCTGAAAAGAGAAGTTGCAGCGGATTTGGGATTGTTAGAGGATGTGGAAGAGTAATGGGACTGTTGGCAGCAGTAATGGAGATAATGAACAGAAGCGATCTGAAAAGGGCAACGCCAGAAATGGTTGTTACCCTTGCTGCGCGTTCTGAACAGGAGAAGGAAGCAGGAGGAAGCAAGCATGGCAAAGGAAGTGGCACTGATGAACAAAGATAAAGTAATTGCATATCTGGAATACTACCCACAGATCGACGGGGAAATAGCAGAACGCAGACGCAACCGGAATGAATTAGATATGGCATATGCACCAGCGGGCGCAATACAGTATGATGGTATGCCAAAAGGAAAGAACCATATATCACGACCAACAGAAGACATTGCTATTGACATGCCGGATTTCGTAAGAAAAGAGATCAGAAGCTATACAGAAAGTATAGAGAAGCTGCAACGACTGAAAGTGGAAATACTGCGCGAGGTATCGCGACTGGCATTGAAACAGAAAATGGTTGTATTCTCATTTTATTTCTACGGGCTTAAATGGGAACAGGTAGCGGAACACATGCACTACAGCGAACGACAGTGTAAGAACATACGCGACGAAGCAGTAAAGAACCTTGTAAAACGATTCAGGAGTAACAGTTATATTGCAGCTTACGGGCTACCTGAATAGCTGTTAATTGCACACTATTGCACGTTTGAGTTTGGTATAATAAGTCTATAGTGAAACAGCTATGGGCTTTTATATCCAAACACAAAAGCCCATATATTTTTTATTTCCGGGAATCTGGAAAGACCGGAAGAAACAAAACGAACGATTAAGAAAGAAAAGAGGGTAGGGGATGGGTAGACCAAAAAACCCCCAGAGGGGGGTCTGCTTAAAAAAATATCTGGACAGCGGCGGAGAGATTACAACAGCGCAGTTGGCAGAGGAAGCCGGGGTGCCAGCAAGCAGAATCAGAAAATGGAAGTCGGAAGACAAATGGGACGAACAACTAAAGAAGGTACCACGCAAGCGCGGAGGACAGAAGGGGAATAAGAATGCAGCAGGAAGGACACCGAAGAAACAGGGGAACAGAAACGCTGTAACACATGGAGTCTATGCACACGTAGGATATGAGGACATAAGCGCAGAAGCAGCAGAACAGATAAAGAACTTGGCAGCAGCTGGCGCAATGTCAAACCTGCTACAAGAACTGCAAGCTCTGATGGTCCGCAAAGAATACCTTGAAGGACTATTGAAACAGTACACGGACGAAGAGAACCAGCAGCAGTTCTACACAGACAAAGTAGTACACATGATTGTACCAAAGAGCGTGGAGGATATGCAGGCGGAAGAAGACAGCGGCAGAGAGACAGGAGAAGCGCAAGACCCGGAAGCAGCAGGGCAGGCAGCAGGAGCAGGCGGCGAGAAGTTCAAGACAGCAATGAAGTCTGTCATTAAGTCCAGCGCATTTGAACGCGCAATGAAAGTAGAATCAGAATTAAACAAAGTTCACGGACGATTACTGAAAGTGCTTGATAGTATCAAGGCATATGAGATAGAGGAAAGACGCTTAACGCTGCAACAGCAGCAGTACGAATTACAAAGAAGCAAGGCTTTAGGTGAGTTTGACGTTGATCTGGAAGAAGACGAGGACGAACAGAGGGACGAACCTTGAAAAAAATCATGGGTCCTTCTGGCGGTTCAGCGACACTGCGGGTACAGCGACGCCCAAAACCGCCCTAGATAATAAAATAAAATTTTCGTTTCCGTTTCCGGGCGGCAAATAAAAAAGGGGGTGGGGGTTTGAAATTATACACCGCAAAAGTGGTGGCAAAGTATCTGGATATGACAGAAAGAAACGTGCGGATATTGCGAGACAAAAATATAATAACAGAAAGCGCCCCCGGTCTGTTTGATCTGGCAAGAGTTATACCACAGTACATTGAGTACATAAGAAAAGGCGGGACGGAAGAAGAGACGACAGACTACAATGTGGAGCGTGCAAAGCTGGTGAAAGCAAAAAGGGAAAATGAAGAACTGGAACTGGCATTGAAACGTAAGGAATTACACCGGACGGAAGACATAGAACAGGTAATGACTGACACACTGATAAGATTTAAAACAAGACTGCTGGCAGTCCCGGCAAAAGTCAGCCCGATACTTGCGAAGAAAACGAACCAGACTGAAATATTTGAAATTATTAAGTCCGCCACAGACGAAGCACTGGAAGAACTGGCGGACTTTGACAGCATATTTGGAGAAACAGACAATGCAGCAGATACAACCGAACACAAGGACACTATTTAAAAGAATATTCAGTGTATTAAAACCGCCGCCAGAATTGAAATTGTCAGAATGGGCGGATAAATACCGCAGACTGTCCGCCGGGGCTTCTGCGGAGCCGGGACGCTGGAGAACGTCAAAAGCGCCGTATCAGAAAGAAATCATGGACGCGATCACCGATATTCACATAAAAAAAGTGGTGATTATGTCTGCGGCACAGGTTGGAAAGACAGACGCAATGGTTTTAAACCCGATAGGCTATTACGTCCATTACGACCCGTCACCAATAATGGTAATACAGCCAACAATTGACATGGCAGAAAAGTTTTCAAAAGAAAAACTGTCACCAATGCTTAGAGATACCCCGGTACTAGCAGAAAGAATAAACGAAAAATCAAGAAACAGCGGAAACACGATCACACAAAAGATTTTTCCCGGCGGGAATATCACAATTGCAGGAGCAAACAGCCCAACTGGGTTGCGATCTCACACAATCAGGATATTGCTTGCAGATGAAATAGACGGTTATCCGGCAAGCGCAGGACAAGAAGGGGACCCGCTGTTGCTTGCATCCAAAAGGCAGACAACGTTCTGGAATAAAAAACAGGTGGATATATCAACGCCGACGATCAAAGGCGCTTCACGAATAGAAGTAGAGTACGAAAACAGCAGCAAGGGAGAGTGGAACGTACCGTGCCCGTGTTGTGGAGAATTGCAGCCGCTTGTATGGGCGAATGTGCTGTTTGATAAAGAAGATCTGTCGGAAATACGGTATGTATGCAGCAAATGTGGGGCTATATCAAGTGAAGCAGAGTGGAAAGAACACTATACAGAAGGACGTTTCATACACGAAAACCCGGAAAACCCGGTAAAAGGCTTTCACTTAAACACGCTTGCGTCAACACTTACAACATGGCGGGATATGGTAGAAAAGTTCATTGTAGCAGATGAACAGGTAAAAAAAGGCAACATTGAGTTGATGAAAGTATGGGTAAATACAGAACTTGGCGAAACATGGGAAGAAGATGGCGAACAGGTAGAAGACGAAGAACTGATGAAACGCCGCGAACGCTACAATTGCGAAGTACCGGAAGAAGTTCTGTACCTGACTGCGGGAGTAGATACGCAGGACGATCGTTTTGAAGTTGAAGTGGTAGGGTGGGGACCAGACTACGAAAACTGGGGAATTAAGTATGCAGTAATATACGGGGACAATAGCAATATACAAAATCAGGTATGGAAAGACCTTGATGTTTTCTTGTCCCAGACATTCCACAAACCGGACGGAACAAAAATGAAGATCGTATGCACCTGCATAGATAGCGGCGGTCATAGATCAAATCAGGTATATAGATTCTGCAAAGAACGGTTCAATAGGCGCGTATTTGCCATACGTGGTTCAAATGACAGTGCAGCAGCATACATTCAAAAGCCAACAAAAAACAACAGAGAACAGGCGTATTTGTTTACACTGGGAGTAGATACAGGAAAATCACTGTTACTACAACGCCTGAAAGTGGAAGAGGAAGGACCGGGCTTTTGCCATTTTCCGAAAGATGAAAAAGGGAAACCGTATTCACCGCGAGGATATGACGAAAAATATTTCAAAGGCTTAACGTCAGAAAAGCAGGTTTTACACTACAAGAGAGGAAAAGCGGTGTTTGAATGGGTATTAAAAGACCTTGGAGAACATAAACGAAATGAAGCACTTGACTGTCGGAATTATGCGACGGCAGCAATAGAAATATACGGTATGCCACTAAAGAAACCAGATCAGCAGACAACACAGCAACCAAAAGTTAGAAAACGAAGAGGAAGAAGAAGTACAGGAGGTATAGTATAAATGGCAGGAATCACACTGGAAGTAGCACAAAAGAAATTGAATTTATGGTTAGAAGCACAAGACATTATTGCAACCGGGCAAAGCTATACAATAGGCAGCCGGACAATGACAAGGGCAAATTTAACAGAAGTAAGAAACATGATCGAATACTGGAATGACTGGGTTACAAAACTTGAAAATGCAAAGAAAACAGGAGGAAGAAACAGGGTACAAAGAGTTGTGCCACGCGATCTGTAAAAAAAGCATTTCCCGGAATTGCACGGCATTTCCCGAAACGGCGAAACATTTCCCCCCATTGCACGGCAAAACGTGGTATTTTTGTAATGTAAAAATAGGACATACAGAAAAGCACCTGTACAGGGTGCTTTTTTCATACCCAAAAACAAGGGGGTGAAAAAGAAAACGGCATGAATATTTTTGACAAAATAGTGTCTGCGGTAGCACCAAACACCGCCCTGAAAAGGACAGTTGCGAGAAAAAAACTGGAAATTTTGAACAGTGGTTACGGAAATTACGGGGCAAGCACCTACAAAAAATCTTTGATAGGTTGGAACTATGCTGGCGGGTCAGCAAGGGAAGACATAAACGACAATTTGAATGTATTGCGCCAACGCAGCCGTGATCTATACATGGGCGTACCACTCGGAACCGGAGCAATTAAGACCATGCGAACAAATGTTGTTGGGCGTGGACTTATGCTGAAACCGACGGTTGACGCTTCAATGCTTGGAATTACACCAGAAGCGGCACAGACACTAAATGAGCAAATACAGCGGGAATGGTCCTTGTGGGCGGATAGCCCAGACTGCGACATGGCAAGGCTTGACAATTTCTATGAATTGCAGCAACTGGCGTTCATGGGGTGGCTTATGTCAGGTGACACGCTTGCACTACTGCCAACAAAACGCAGAATCAACCAGCCATATGATTTACGAATACAGCTGATTGAAGCAGATCGGTTGTCAAGCCCGAATTACTTTGACACGTTCGACAATCAGATTGTAGGCGGCGTGGAAGTGGATAAACAAGGCGAAGTAGTAGCATACCATTTCAGCAAACAACACCCGCTTTCCAGAGCGTCAGAGCCTATAGAGTGGGTAAGGGTGGAAGCATACGGCAGCAGGACAGGAAGACGAAATGTACTGCACCTGATGAACCGCGAAAGAATAGATCAGCGGCGCGGGGTACCATTCCTTGCACCAGTCATAGAAGCGTTGAAACAGCTTGGGCGATACACGGATGCAGAACTTGTGGCGGCGGTAGTGTCTGGAATGTTTACAGTTTTCATTGAGAAGACAGACAACAGTGAGGACGCAGCAATAGGCGCAGCAATTCCAGAGGAAGTACAGGTGGACGCAGAAGACGAAACCACACTTGAAATGGCACCGGGTGCAATTCTTGATCTGGCAGAGGGGGAAAAACCAAACGTGGCGAACCCGGGAAGACCGAACGCCAATTTTGACGGGTTTGTAACTGCGATATGCAGGCAGATAGGAACTGCACTTGAAATCCCATACGAATTGCTTATGAAACACTTTACAGCGTCATACAGCGCAAGCCGTGGCGCGCTGGAAGAAGCATGGAAGTCATTTAGAATGTACCGCGAATGGATGACAAACGACTTTTGCCAGCCGATCTACGAAGAATGGTTATCAGAAGCGGTTGCAAAAGGAAGAATCAGCGCACCCGGATTCTTTACAGACCCATTACGCAGAAAAGCGTTTTGTAAAGCACAGTGGAACGGTCCTGCACGCGGATTACTTAACCCGGTACAGGAGGTAACAGCAGCAGAAAAGAGAGTGCAGAATGGCTTTTCCACAAGGGCAAATGAAACAATGGAAATGACGGGCACTGATTATTACGAAAACTGCCGACAGTTAGAGCAGGAAGAAAAAAGACTGAAAGGAGTAAAAGACATTGCCAACAGTACAGCAGGCGAACCAGCAACAGGAAAATAAGTTCTGGAACTTCATTCCGGCAGCAGGAAACAAGCCACCGGAATTGTTATTGTACGGGGCTATATCTTCACAGCAAAGCTGGTGGGAAGATAGGGTAACACCGGGGAAATTCAATGAAGAACTGGCAGCCCTTGGGGACGTATCAGAAATCATTGTAAGAATCAACAGTGGCGGTGGTGATGTGTTTGCAGCAAATGCGATCTTCACACGCTTAAAAGACTGTTCAGCAAAGATAACAGTGAAAATTGACGGGTGGGCGGCTTCCGCAGCTACCATAATTGCAATGGCGGGCGACACAATCAAGATTGCTAAAAACGGCGTGTTTATGATACATGACCCGGCTATGACGGTTTGGGACACCTTTACAGCAGAAGACTTTGAAAAGATGGCAGAAGAATTAAAGGTTATCAAACAGTCAATTGTAAATACATACGCAATGAAAAGCGGTAGAGACGCACAGGATATAGAACAGCTCATGTCTGTTGAAACATGGTGGACGGGAGAAGATGCAGTATCAAACGGTTTCTGTGATGAAATTATGTTTGATGATGTTTCAACCGCTGTGGAAAACAGCAGCCACGTTGTAGTAAACAGCGTATCGCTGGACGTATCAAGCTATAAAACGCTTCCCAGATCGTTGTTTAACAGCCCGAAAAATCCGGGATGTTTTACAAATACAAGTGCAGCCAAAACACAAAAAAAGGAGGAACAGAACATGGCAACAAATGAAAGCATTACAACGGTTGAAGCACTGACGGCAGAATACCCGGATTTAGTAGCAAAGATCGTAAGCAATGCAAAGGAAGAGGAACGCGCAAGAATTAAGGACATTAAAGAAACTGCGCTGAATGGTTTTGAAGACATTGTGGAAGATGCAATGTTTGAACACCCGGTAAGCGCAGCAGAAGTAGCCCTGAAAATTGTAAATGAGCAGAAAAAACAGGGTGGAACATATCTTGCAAACAGAGAAGCGGACGTAACAGACAGCAACGCTGGAAATGTAGGAGCAGCAGCAAAACAGACAGGTCAGGAAACAGAAAACCCGTATGATGCTGCAATTGACAAACTGTTTGGCAAGAAAGGAGGTCAGCAGAATGTATAAAGTTGGGAAATACGAGACTACACCGCAGAATTTTTTTGCTGGTGAATTTCCGACATTAACAGAAACCGGAACAGCGGCAGCAGCGTTGGAAGAACATACACCAGTTTATATTGACGAAAACGGGAAAGTTGCGGTTGTAACAGCAGCTAAAGCAACGGACGTGATCGGAATTACTGCAAGTGCGGCGGAAAAAGACACACCAGTAGTTTATTACATGACAGGTGAGTTTTTTGCAACGGGAGTGAAATTCCCTAGCGGCGTAACAGCGGAAACATTAAAACCGATTTTAAGAAAATTATCTATTTTCTTACGATAAATAACAGGAGGAAAAAACAGAAATGGCAAATGAAGTAAGCATTTACGAACCACGGACCATGAACCGTGTTGTATTGAGCATCCCGCCAGTACATATGTTTTTTAGAAATACATTCTTCAAACACGAAGATACATTTTCTACAAAAGCAGTTGACATTGATTTTGTAAAAGGTTCCAGACAGGTTGCACCATATGTACACCCACGTATCGGAAGTAAAACAGTAGCAAACAAAGGCTACACAACAAAAAGCTATACACCGCCACTGGTTGCACCGGACAAGATCACAACAGTTGACGATCTTCTGACAAGACTTCCGGGCGAAAGTCTTGTGTCTGGAATGACACCAGCAGAAAGGGCGGTACAGAAACTGGCAACAGATTTCGTGGAATTACAGGATATGATTGCGCGTCGCGAAGAACTTATGTGTACGCAGGCAATCTTTACAGGAAAAATTCCAATTATCGGTGAAGGATTGAACGAAGAAATTGATTTTGAATTTACAAATACAGAAACAATTTCTGCGGCAACAAAGAAATGGAGCAATGAAAATTCAGACCCGATCGCAGACTTGAAACGCTGGCACAAGGAAGTACAGAAAACAGGTTTTACAAACTGCGATATGTGTATTATGGCAGATGATGTAGCAACAGAATTTATTGCACACCCGAAAGTACAAAAAATGCTTGATGTAAGAAACTACCAGCTTGCAGTTATTCAGCCACGACAACTGCCGGATGGCGTAACTTATGTGGGAAGTATTCAGGAACTGGGACTGGACATTTACACATATAACGAATGGTATCTTGACGACTGGACTACACCGGAAGCACCAGTAAACAATCCAATGGTACCAGACGGAACACTTGCGCTGCTGTCAAGTAATGCAAACTATTCTATGCTGTACGGCGCAGTGACAAAGCTGGACGACGCTTCAAAGAAGTTCGTTACAGTAGAAGGAAAGTATGTGCCTAACACATGGATTGAACACAAACCGGACAGAAGATTTTTGCAGCTTTCTTCTGCACCACTTGCCGTTCCACACGCTGTTGACAGTTGGTTTGTAGCAAAGGTGCTTTAATGGACTTCAAAACAGCTGCATTAAAAGACATGGAAACTTTTCATAACACGGCAGAATTTGCAGTTGTCAAAGATATTCGATATGACGGGGAAACGTACACGGTCCCTGTCATATTGGACCATGAAACCGCTATGGAACGAAAACAGCTAAACGGTGACAACGGCGAAGGAATTAACAAAATTGAAGCCGTGGCGTATATAGCACTTGCAGACCTTGGTTTTGTCCCAACACGCGGAAACACGATTGATATTGACGACGGCGGAAGATACCGAATGTTCAATATCAACAGCGCGGAGTGCGAAGACGGGGAAATAGTGCTTGAACTGGGAGCGTATGACGAATGATTGAAATAACAGTGGAAGGAATGGAACGGGCAGAAAAGATTCTGGCAAATGTGCCAAAAGGTGCGGAACGGGCAGCAGCAAACGCTCTGAACCGTGGACTGTCCCGCGTAAAGACCGGAGCAATGCGGAAAGTAAAAGAAGTATATGCAGTACAAAGCGCTGCACTGTCCGCGGCTACAAACACAAGAGTAAGCAAAGCGAGTGCAGGAAACCTTGTGGGGTACATTTCTTTTTCTGGTGTAAAAATTCCGTTATACAAATTTCATGTAACACCAAAGACACCGGGAACCGGGCAATTTGTCAATGCGGGCGTAATGAAAGGCGGCGGCACAACATTTCAGTCCGCTTTTATCGCACAAATGGCAAGCGGACACCTTGGAATCTTTGAAAGAGAAAGCAAACCACGTTTCCCGGTAGAAGAGATCATGGGACTTGCTGCCGCGCAGATGGTAGGAAACGAAAAGATCATTGAACCGCTGGAAGAAGAAGCACAGAAACTTGTAAATGAACGTCTGGAACATGAGATTGAACGGTTGCTGGGCGGAGGTTAATTTTTATGACACCAATTATATTACTTGAAAGACTTGCTGAATTTGTAGAAGAAAATATTTCAGACATAAAATTGCAGGTAAGAGTAACAAATACAAAACCGGGAGAAGAAAAGGAACGGGCAGCAGAAGTACACAAAATGCGCCTGAAAAAGAAAGAGGATAAAACGCAAAGAATACCATACGTGCTGTTACAACTGCTGAAATTAGAGGACGATAAACAGCCGTCACAACCAGCAGGAGCAACCGCACAAGTAAGAATGGTGGTTGCGACATTTTCAGAAGATGGAGAACAGGGCGCATACGACGTTTTAAATGTTCTTTTAAGAATCAGGGAAAGACTTCTGGCAACAGGAGTGATCGGGCAGCAATTTGAAGTACAAAAGCCACTTGAAGCGGTAGTGTACCCGGATAATACAGAACCGTACTATTTCGGGGAAATGATAGCGAACTTTTCAATACCAACAATAGAAAGGGAGGTCAATTTTAATGGCTACTAAAAAAGTAGATCAGGAAAACACAACAGTACAGGAAGAAACAAAAGTACAGGAAGAAACAAAAACACAGGTTCCAACAGTAGAACAGGAAGAAATTACAAAAGTAATTTATGTGGGTCCTACACTGCCACGCGGAAAACTGAAATGCAACACAATTTACGAAGGAACAGAAGCAGAGATCAACAAGGAACTGGAAAACGTTCTGGAAGAATACCCGCTTGTTTCAAAAATGCTGGTGCCAATTGAAAAACTGGCAGATGTAAAATACAAGGTGAGAACAACCGGAAACATTATGAACAAATATTACACAGATTTACAGTCTGTTATTTCTGCAAAGTTAAAACAGGAGGTATAAAAAAATGGCAAATATTACACACGGCGCACAGTCTAGCAAAGCACCTACAAGCGTGTCATCACCGAATGTAGCAGCTACAGGAATTGCATTTGCGGTAGGAGCAGCGCCAGTACACACCGTAGACGGGAAAGTAAACGAAGTTATCATGCTGAACAACTGGGAAGAAGCAGTAACAGCACTGGGATATTCTGACGATTGGAAAAACTATGGTCTGTCAGAAGTGATTTACACAATGTTCAAACTTTACAAGGTTTCCCCGGTATTCGTGGTAAATGTACTGGACCCGGCAAAACACAAAAAGACAGGAACAACAACTGCAACACCAGTTGACAATCAGATCAAACTGCCGATTTCTACCATTGACACTTCTGTAAAAATTACAGGAAAGAAAGTGGATGAAGATTTTGCAGTGTTCTATGATGATGAAAACTGCATTGTAGAGTTCCTGAAGGACAACGCAACCGAAACAACCGTAACATATGACGAAGTAGACCCGTCGGCGGTTACAAAAAATGATATTATCGGAGGTTTCAGCACATCCACACACAAACATACAGGTCTTGATTTGATCGACAGCGTTTACCCAAAATATACATATGCACCAGACCTGATTTTGTGCCCGAATTGGTCACATGACCCGGAGGTTGCAGCAGTTATGGCGGCAAAGGGAGAAAACATCAACGAAGTATTTTCAGCAGATGCAATTCTGGATGTTAATACAGCGGAAGTAGGATATTACACAGAAGTTCCGGCGTGGAAGAAATCAAAGAATTTCAGCAGAACAAACGAACTGGTTTGTTTCCCACATGTAGCATTGGGGGATAAGATTTTTAATTACTCTTCACAGCTTGCAGGTCTTATGGCGCAGGTAGACAATACCGACGAATACGGCGGCGGCACACCTTGCGAAAGCGCTTCAAATAAAACATTACAGGCAGACAGCGCCGTACTTGCAGACGGAACAGAAGTAATCATGGATTTACAGGGCGCAAATTACCTGAATGACAACGGCGTCATTACAGCACTTAATTTTGCAGGCAGTTTTACTTCATGGGGAAATTACACCGCAGCATTTCCGACAAGTACAGACCCGGTAGACTATTTCTACTGCATTTCCCGTATGTTCAAATGGGTTGGAAAAACAGTGGTGCAGTCTTATTGGTCTAAACTTGACCGGAAACTGACACGAAGACTGATTGACGCTATCTTAGAGGGAGTTAATACATGGCTGCGTGGATTGACCGCAGAAGAAAAGATTCTGGGAGGACGCGTGGAATTAAGAGAAGAAGAAAACACATTAACAGCGCTGATGGCTGGACGTGCAAAATTCCACATCAGCCTTACGCCACCGTCACCGTTGCAGAAACTTGATTTTGTTCTGGAATATGACGTGTCATATTTACAGACATCATTATTAGCAGCATAAAGGGAGGAAAAACAAATGGCAAGCATGAATGAAACAATCATTAACTTTGCAGTGTACGAAGACGCTACAGAGTTTTTAGGAATGTCAGAAGCCACACTGCCTGACCTGTCATTTTTAACACAGGAGATTTCCGGCGCAGGAATCGCAGGAAATATTGAAAGTGTAATTATCGGTCATATGGAAGCTATGACATTAACACTGAACTTTAGAACTGTAAGTAAATCCCAGATGAAACTTGCTGCGCCGAAGGTTCACAATATCGACCTTAGAGTAGCACAGCAGGACCACGACACTACAGCAGGTGCGCTGAAAACTACAGGCGTAAAGCATGTTTTAAAGGTAACACCAAAGAAAACCGCACTTGGAAAAGTTGCACCAGCTTCAACAGCAGACGGCAGCGGAGAATACGCGGTATCTTATTACGCAGTTTATATCGACGGCGTAAAGAACACAGAGATTGACCCACTGAACTTCATTTGTATTATTGATGGCGTGGACTATCTGAAAGAGGTTAGAAAGATTTTAGGAAAATAAAATAAGATCAGCAGTCAGACCAGCGGAGAAACACCGCTGGTTTTTGATTGCAGAAAAACGGAGGAATAGAACATATGAGCGATAACAAAAATCTTGAAACAGTACAGGAAGAGACTACAGAAACCGTAGCAGCAGAAGAAATGGAGCAGGCAGAAAGAACAGGCGTTGTGGTTTTTGAAGAAAAGAAAAAAGCAGCTTCACAGTCTGTAAATTACACCCACACTTTCAAGGAACCGCGAGAAATCATGGGAAAGAAATATAAAACCATGACATTCTATTTTGAAAACCTTACTGGTGATGATATGGAAGCCGTAGAAGAAGAACTGGCAGCGAATAACCAGTTTGTACTTGCACCGGAAGTAAATTCAGCATTTCAGGCGAGACTTGCGGCAAGAGCCGCCGGGGTTGCATCTGACGAAATCTGCCGTTTACCACTTGGCGATTACATGAAGATCAAAAACAAAGCAAGGGATTTTTTAGTGTCTGCGGGCTATTAAAAATTAAGAACCCCGCTGAATTTATCAGGCAGCAGGCATGGAAAATGGCAAGGAGTTCACACACACCCGTCCCGTATTGGATGGAAATGCCACTATTACGCTTCTTCCGCTGGATAAAAACAGCAAATGCCATAACAGCAGAGGAAGAAAGAGAACGTAAACGGCAAGAGAAAAAGCGTTAAGGGAGGTGGGACGAATTGGCAGGGGGACAGAAACAGTTTGAATTATTGTTTCAGTTAAAAGCGGCTTTAGGCGGAAACTTCAATGGAGTGTTCAGAAATGCGATTGACACCCAAAAGAAACTTGCACAAAGCATAAAACAGGTCAATTCCGTTCAGGGAAAGATTGACGCTTTTACAAAAACAAACAGCGCTATTGATAAAAACAAAGCGAAGCTGTCAGAACTACAGACAGAACACCAGAAATTACAGCAGCAGTTGCAGCAGACGGCGGAGAAAAAGAAAGCCTTAGAACAGGCAATGGAAACCGCCAAAGCAAACGGAGATGTAGAAGAGTACGAAAGACTATCTACAGAACTACAGGCAACAGAAAAAGAGTATGACAGCTTAAATAACAAACTGAAATCGAATGAAAACCAGATACAGAATACCACTGCCAAAATAGGAGAACAAGAACAGAAGTTAAGCAGCTTAAAAACAGAATTGCAGTCTGCCGGGGTAGATACTGACAATCTGGGAAAATCGAATGAAAAGCTACAAAAATCATATGAAAAACTAAAAGCGTCGAAAGACAGATTACAGGGACTGCGAGAGAAGCAACAGCAGATCAACGCAGAGATCGGAAAGACAAAAATGCAGCTTGCAGGAACCGTGGGAACGATCACCGCAGTTGCTGCCGCTGTTTACGCAGGTCCTGTAAAAAGTGCAATGGAGTACGAAACTGCACTACAGAAGGTTTCAACAATTGCCGACAGTACAGAAGTACCATTAAGCACAATGTCAAGCCAGATCATGCAGCTTTCAAACACCACGGGCATTGCAGCGTCAACGATCGCAGAAGATGTTTACAACGCAATATCTGCCGGACAGAAAACAGGGGACGCAGTAAATTTCGTATCAAGTTCAACAAAACTGGCAAAAGCCGGATTTGCAGAGAGTTCACAAACACTGGACGTATTGACAACCATTCTGAATGCCTATGGAATGGAAGCAGAGAAAGTAACAAGCGTATCAGATATGCTGATACAGACCCAGAACAAAGGTAAAGTAACTGTAGGCGAATTATCAAGTTCAATGGGTAAAGTTATTCCAACTGCAAAATCCTACAATGTAGGGCTGGAACAGTTATGCGCTGGTTACGCAATAATGACCGCTAAAGGTATTGCTTGCGCAGAAAGTACAACATACATGAACAGTATGTTAAACGAACTTGGAAAAAGCGGAAGCACAGCCAGCGAAGCCCTGAAAAAATCAACCGGGCAGAGTTTTCAAGAACTGATGGCAAGCGGAAAGAGCGTAGGCGAAGTGCTACAAGTTCTACAAGATCAGGCAACCGCAAGCGGAAAGAGCCTTGCAGACATGTTCAGCAGTTCGGAAGCTGGAAAAGCCGCAGTATCATTACTTTCTGACGGCGTGGAAGGTTTCAACAATCAGGTACAGGGAATGATTGACAGCGCAAATGCTACAGACGAAGCATTTGCAAAGATGGAAGCATCAACAGAAGCCAAAATGGAAAAAGCCAAAAACAGTATCAGCAATTTAGGTATTGTTATTGGACAGACTTTCTTGCCGATAGTTGGAACACTTGCAGACAAAGTAGCAGTTGTCGTACAGAAAGTAACAGAATTTGCACAGGCAAACCCAAAACTTGTGCAGACAATCACAAAAGTTGTAGCAGCACTGGCAGCACTCAAAGTAGCAGCACTGGTTGGAAAACTGGGGTACCTTGAATTTTCAAAGGGCATCAATGCCGTACAAATTGCATTGAATCTGTTTAAAAGCAGATCATTGATAGCCGGAATTGAAGGAACAAACCTTGCGGGAAAACTGCAAAAGGCAGGCAAAGGAATACTGTCATATTTCGGAAACGTAAAAGGCGCGCTGGGTGGCGTTGGTTCAGCGTTTATGCAACCGTTCGCAGGAATTGGCGGAAAGATAGGCGGAAGTCTTTCTGGCGTTGGTTCAAAGATGGTATCAGGAATCCTGAAACCATTTTCAGCAATCGGGGGCAAATTATCAGGAATCCTGTCTGGACTGGGCGGAGTAGTAACAAGATCACCGCTTGGAAATATCGGAAAGATAATAACGGCAGGATTCAGCGGAATAGGCAAGATCATTTCGCCGATAGGCAACATGTTCAAAACGGCACTTGGACCGCTGGCAAAACTGGGAAGTACAATGCTGGGGCCACTTGCAGGAATTGCAGGTAAAATTCTTCCAGTAGTAGGAGCAGTGACAGCGGTTATTACAGTTATTCAGTTACTCAAAAATCATCTTGGAGAAATCCGGGAAGCGATAGGAAAAGTATTTGGAGAAAAAGGCGTTGCGGTATTCGATAAAGCGGTTACAGCAATCGGGAACGTAACAAACGCAGTAAAGAACATATTAAGCGGCGGAAATCTGGAAGGAATACGCCAGAAGATCAGCGACACTTTCGGAGAAAAAGGCGTTGCGGCATTTGATACTTTTGTATCAGCGGCAGGAAAAGTGAAAAACGCACTGTCCGCATTTGCAAGCGGTGTACAAACATATGTAACACCAATTGCAGAACAGGTTATACAGGTATTCCAAAAACTGATACCGATTATAGCAGGAGTATTTACAAAGATACTGGCAGCAATAAAACCAGTAGCAAGTGCATTTATGAGCGTTGCAAAGAATGTATTTCCAAAAGTAGCAAGCCTGATAACCGGAGCATTACAGACAATATCAAAAATATTTGATGTTGTACTGAAAGCCCTTGACGGCGACTGGAAAGGCGCATGGAACGGCATTAAAGATATTGCAACAAGCGCAGTGCAGGCGTTACCGGGACTGTTAAGCGGTGGCTGGGAATTACTGAAAACGTCGGTGTCAACCGTAGGCGCAGCACTTGCGCCACTGTTAAGTAAAGGCTGGGAACTACTGAAAAGCGGAGCCGTGGCAGCAGTACAGGCATTGCCGGGACTGTTAAGCAGCGGCTGGGAACTACTGAAAAGCGGAATATCTGCCGTAGGTTCAGCAATAGGACCGTTACTGGATGCAGGCTGGGAGTGGTTAAAGAACGCTGCCGTAGCCGCAGTACAGGCGTTGCCGGGACTGTTAAGCAGCGGCTGGGAACTGCTAAAAAGCGGAATATCTGCCGTAGGTTCAGCAATAGGACCACTGTTAGACACAGGTTGGGAACTGCTGAAAAGCGCAGCGGTGGCAGCAGTAAACGCATTACCGGGCTTGCTTAGTGGTGCATGGGAGTTATTCAAAAGTGCTATTTCTGCCGTGGGTTCCGTACTTGGAACGCTACTGGACGCAGGCTGGGAACTGTTGAAAAGCGCAGCGGTAGCAGCAGTAAACGCAATACCCGGATTACTTAGCGGCGGATGGGAATTGCTGAAAAGCGGAATATCTGCCGTAGGCGGAGCCATTGGAAGCCTGCTGGATGCAGGCTGGCAGGCACTGTCAAGCGCAGCAACAACCGCAGTAAATGCGCTGCCGGGAGCCGTAAGCGGCGGATTTGAACTGTTAAAAAGCGGAATATCAGCTGTAGGCGGAGCCATTGGAAGTCTGCTGGATGCAGGCTGGCAGGCACTGTCAAGCGCAGCAACAACCGCAGTAAATGCGCTGCCGGGAGCCGTAAGCGGCGGATTTGAACTGCTGAAAAGTGGAATTACCACAGTAGCCGGAGGTCTGGGAACATTACTGGACACAGGTTGGGAAGCACTGAAAACAGCAGCAACAACCGCAGTAAATGCGCTGCCGGAAGCTGTAAGCGGCGGATTTGAAGCACTGAAAACAACAATTTCAGGAATTGGCGACGGTTTAGGAAGTCTGCTGGATGCAGGCTGGGAAGCACTGAAAACAGCAGCAAGCGGAGCAGCAGACGCAGTGAAATCTGCATGGGAAGGCGTGAAAGACTTTTTCGGGGGAATCTGGGACGCGATCACCGGAAAGAGTTCTGATAGTTCAGGAAACGTCAATACAGACGTAAGCAGCAATTTTGAACAGGCAGCGCAGAACACACAACAGTCATGGAACGCCGCGCAGCAGGCAGTTGAAACCAGCGCAAGCGGAATGGAAACATCCGCAAACACATCACTGCAAAATATCAGAACATCATTTACAACAACAGTAACTGGCGTAAATCAGATGGCAACCAGAATACAGGCTGCATCAACCAGAATACAGACAGCATTAACGCAACTGCAAACAAAGTTCACGGCATCCGGCGTGGCAATAGTTGCAACGGTAACATTAACCGGAACAACGGTTACAGCTACCACAACAGCAGCAATGGCAACCACAATGGCAGTTGTGACGGCAGGACTTGCAGCTATAAACGCAGCTTTCATAGCATCCGGCGGAGCAATTAGAAGCAGCGCAGCAAGCACCGCAGCTGGTATTACTTCCGCTTTTTCAAGTGCTATGGCAAATGCCAGAAGTTCTGTAGCATCTGGACTGGCAGCTATACAGGGTATGTTTGCTGGTATTCATTTATCATTGCCACATGTAGCGGTACCACACTTTAGCGTGTCGGGTACACTGTCACTTAATCCACCGCAGGTGCCGTCGATTTCTGTTTCTTACTACAAAAACGGCGGTATTTTAAACGGACCGACACTGTTTGACCTGCAAGGAAACCACGCAAAAGTAGGCGGAGAAGCGGGGGCAGAAGCAGTAACACCACTGGCGGAGTTATGGAAGAACATGAAACAGATTGTGGGGGACACATTTGTTGAAAAAATGTCTTCTGTAAGAAAACTGTTACAGAACAGTGAAGAAGTAGGAAACATGAAAACTGCTTACGCATATTACGGCGGACAGCAGGCACAAACAGTAGAAGCACCGCAGGTAAACAGCAGCGGAAACGGACAAAAAGAAACTGTAAACAATATTCATGTAACAAATAGCCCTACGGTTGTAGTAAACGGAGATAAACCGGGCGATCTGGAACAGAAACTGGAAGAAAACAACGAATCCTTGATAAGACGGATTTTCCGGGAGATCAGAGAAAGGGACGACGACAATGACAGAACAGTCTACGATTAAAACCTACACAACGGAATCTGGGGACACATGGGACATGATAGCGTACAAGACAATGGAAGACGTGTACAATACAGACCTGCTTATAAAAGCAAATATTGAGTACGCACACATTGCCGTATTTTCTGCCGGGATAGAATTAATCATCCCGGCAGAGGATGAAAACGAAAGGACCATTGACAGCGGCTTGCCACCGTGGAAATTGGTTGATTACGACGAAGAAGCAGACGAAGAAGAGTAGGAGGGGAAAGCCGTGTCAGACAAAAATACAGCACGAAGAACAAAAGTACAGTTATATGTCAGCGGCAATATGAAAGCCCCGGACGATATTAACAAACATGTACAATCCGTTACATATACAGACAGTAAAGAAAAAAATTCTGATGATTTACAGATTGTGTTTGATGATCGGGAAAAGAAATGGCTAGGGAACTGGATAGAAATATATCCAACAGTAACAAAAAAAGTTTCAACAACAAAGACAATTAGCTACAAAGTAAAGAAAGGCGATACCATAAAAAGTATTGCAAAAGCACAGCTTGGAAGTGAAAGCAAATATACAGAAATAGCAAAACTGAATAAGCTGAAAAAACCCACACTAATTAGAGTGGGACAGGTACTGAAAATAAAGAAAACAACCACTACAACCAAAACAACAACCGGGAAAAGTACCGGAAAGAAAACGGTAAAAGCAGTAATAGTACAGGAAAACTGGGAGGATACCGGAAAAGATGCAGTTTTGAATTGTGGTGTATTTGATATAGATACAGTAACACTGGCAGGACCGCCAGCAAAAGTAACAATGAAAGCTGCGGCAATATCATACAACAATGCTGGAAGCCAGAAAAAACGTTCCCGTGCATGGCGAAACGTAAGATTGAAAGATGTTGCAGCAAAGATAGCAAAAGAAGAAAAATGCAGGCTTATGTATGAAGCTACTGTAAACCCATTCTTTAAGAGAAAGGAACAGGCAAAGAAAACAAATATTAAGTTCTTGGAAGCACTATGCAAAGCACAGGGACTGTCTTTGAAAATGGCAGCAAAGATCATAGTTATTTTTGACGCAAAAGAGTACGGAAAAAAAGATGCAATAAAAACTATAAAGCCCGGAGATCAGAACTTGCTTGACTACAGTTTAAAAAGCAGTCTGAAAGATAAAGTATATACAAAATGTACAGTGTCATATAAAAACGGAAAATCATATAAACGCTATACATACAAACTTCCGGGAACTAAAACGGACGGAAAAACACTTTCCGTAAAGAAAAAAGTAAACACACTGACGGAAGCAAAGGCACTGGCAAAAGCCAGCATAACAAAGGCAAACGCGCAGCAGTTTACAGGAACTATGACCCTTGCGGGGTCCGTGAATTTGGTTGCAGGCAACACGATCACATTACAAGGCTTCCAGACATTCAATGGAAAGTACATGATAGATAAAGCAACACATAAAATTTCAGGCGGTTACACAACCACGCTGGAACTGTCACAGGCATAACGCCGGAAAGGAAGAAACATGACAAAAGATTATGACGAAGACGTTGGAGAAATTGAAAATCTGGTGCGTATTGGAACCGTAATAAAAGTAACAGGAGATACAGCACGGGTGAGATTTGAAGAATACGACAACATGATTTCTGATGATCTGCCGATAGTGTACCGACGTAGAAAATGGACACCAGATATAAATGATATTGTTTTATGCCTGTTTGTTCCGTATGGGGACGGAGACGGGTATATTTTAGGGAGGTTGTAGCAGTGGCAACAAAGAAGACAAATGCCAAAACACAGAAAGCAAAGGCAAAAGCTGCAAAGAAGACCAAAAGCAAAACCAGCACATATACAGTCAAGAAAGGTGACACACTTGCGAAGATTGCGAAAAAATACAAAACAACGACAGCTAACCTAAAAAAACTAAATAACCTGAAAACTACAAAAATAAAAACAGGACAAAAACTGAAAGTGCCAAAAGCGGCGGCGAAAAATTCAAAGACAACAAAAAAGCCGACGACTTCAAACAACACAACAAAAAAGCCGACAACCACAAATAAGACAACACCAGCACCAGTGAAAAAACCATATGTGCCAAAAGCGGGCAAAATCGGTACACTGGGCGATTTAACATTTACAGTGTCAAGAAACACGATCAAGACGTTTGAAGATATGTCATGGAATAAGACAGCAAGTATTGCAACACATGACAGAATCGGAAGACGAGACTTGACAGAGTTTTTGGGAATGGAACCAGACACAATGGACTTTGAAATAACGTTTTCTGTATTTCTTGGTACGAATCCTTTAAAACAATTTGCAGTGGCGAAGAAGATGCAGGAAAACGGAACGGCAGCAGTCCTGACACTGGGCGGGAAAGTGTATGGTTCGTACAAGTGGCTTATTCAAAGTCAGGCAATAACATTGAAAAGGTTTGACAATACAGGAAACCTTTTGGAACTTACTACAAAAATAAAGATTATCGAATATCCAAAGAGGTAAGAGAAATGGAACAGGTTTTAATCACAAGCGACGGTTCATTGCTGGAAGACATAGACCTGTCACCAGCAACAGTTATTGAAGATGTTATACAGAATATTGCAACAATACTGGCAACCATAAAAGGAACTATACCATATATGCGGGGGTTCGGAAGAAATAGAGAAACAGAAGGAAGACCCATGCCAGTTGTAAAAAACATGATTGTATCAGATGTATTTCAACAGATCAGCGACTATGAACCGCGGGCGATTCTTGGAGAAATCAGGGTAGAAGAAAACGAAGAATCGGACGAACTAAACGACATACTGATAACAGTTGTGTTGGAAGGGGTGACAGAGATTGAGTGATTATCAGGAAATAGATTTTGTGGAAACAAATGTGGAAACTATAGAAACAGAACTGCTTAATATGTACGAAGAAATTATGAACGAATCTGTAGCCCCCGGAAGTCCGGTGCGTTTATTTATTATGTGGATTGCACAAGTTATCGTACAGCAGCGCGTCATAATCAATGACAGCGCAAAGAGCAATGTTCCACGATATGCACGCGGGGAATATTTAGACAGTCTTTCAGAACTGTTTTGGGACGAACAGAGACTGAAAAGCGATTATGCCCGCGCAATGTTCCGCTTTTATCTTTCAGAAGCACAACAGGTCAATATTGAAATTCCGGCAGGGACAAGAATAACACCAGACGGGGACCTGATGTTTGCGACGACAGAAACAATAATGATAAAAGCAGGTCAGACATACGGGGACGTGGAAGCAGTATGCGAGACTGCGGGAGAGATCGGAAACGATTATAAGCCCGGTCAGATCAATATTATCATTGACCCATACGACTATTACGATCACGCAGAGAATACAGAAACAACGCAGGGCGGAGCAGAAGACGAAACAGACGCAGCATTTTACGAGCGCCGCCGGAATGCTTCAAAAGCCTATTCAACCGCAGGACCGGAAGAAAGCTATATATACCACGCACAAACCGCAAGCAGTGCAGTTGTAGACGCGACAGCAACAAGCACGGAAGCTGGCGTGGTGGACGTTCGTATTTTACTGAAAAGCAATACAACGGCACCGGATGCACTGATAAAGGATATTCAAAACAAACTGTCTGCAAAAACGGTCAGACCGCTTACAGATAAAGTTATAGTTTCACAACCAGATACAATAGACCTTGACATTGATCTGTCATACTGGGTAATACAACCGCCACAGGCAAGCAGCACAAAGGAAATTCAGGACGCAGTGACAGCGGCGGTGGAAAGTTACAAAGAATGGCAGACCGGGAAAATAGGAAGGGATATAAACCCGTCAAAACTGCAAGCACTGGTAATGGAAGCAGGAGCAAAAAGGGTGGTAATACGTTCACCGGAATTTGTAGTATTGACAGACACACAGGCAGCAAAGGTGAAAAGTTCTACAGTGAAGTATGAAGGGGTGGAAAATGAGTAAAACCATATACGAAATGGATTTCACAGACAACTTTCCAGATGCACTATGTTATGACCCCAAAATGGTTGCGCTTGGAGCGATTGCAGCAGTAGAACTGGAAGAAGTCAACGACGAAATGAAAAACGCCATGATCTATGAAAGGATAGACGAACTGCCGGAAAAGGTTCTGGATGTTCTGGCGTATGATTTCAACGCAGACCTGTACGACTATACATACCCGGTAGAAACAAAAAGAAGCATCATAAAAAACTGTTTTAAGGCAAGCCGGATAAAAGGAACTGTACATGCAACAGAATTGGCGTTACAGGCGGTATGGGCTGGAAGCTACGTGGAAGAATGGTTCGATTACAACGGGCAACCATTTCATTTCCGCGTAGTATGCGACGTAACGAAAAGTGAAGTGCAGGCAGATAACCAAACCATAGAACACATGATAAGAAAGCAAAAAAGGCTTTCTGCAAAATTAGATGAAACAATATTTCAATGTGTTATATCATGCAGAATCTTAACACATGCAGATTACGCAGAATATAGCGCACCAGTGACAGGAAGACTGGCAGCAGGTACACACCCGGTAAGAAGGACACGGGGCGGACAAGCTGCCAGTCTTATTACTGCCGGAACAAAAGCAGAAGCATTTCTGTACACGGCGACACTTGCAGGAACAAAACCAGAACGTAGCACATTATTTAGGGAGCAGGAAAGCCAGATTGCCGCAGAAACGGAGTTTAAGGCGTTCAGCTATAAAACATACGCTACAGGTCAGAAAAAGGCAGGAGAAACGCCACAGAGAAGCACAAGAGGGGCAACAGACGGCGACGCAGTGCAGACAGTCATTGACGCTGCCGGATTTGCATATAAAAGCCGTTTATGCGGCAGCAAAAGGAAACTGTAAAGGGGGTGAACTTGTATGTTAAAGGACGCAGCATTTCAGGACTTTTCCCATTTTCTGAATGACATAATTGCATATGCGAAAGTGACGATAAACGGTAGCACTGTAAAAAAAGAAATCCATAAACGGGAATACATGTCTGACGGAAGCTATGCAGTGTATTTGAATATAGCACCGCAAAGTGGAAATGCAACAATAACCAGCGTGCAGCTTTTCAATACAGATCAGAAATTGTGGGCTGAAAAAGCCGTGAATATCAAAACGACAAGCGCACAGTCTGGCGTTCTTTATCGTTTTGTTTTCAAAATTACAGAACAGGAGGTGTAAAAGATGTATTCATGGCAGCACTGGTTAAATCATGTTACGGAATATGAAGACAGATACAAAGAAACAACAAATTCTGACGGAACCGTAACACACACACCCGTTGAAGGAAAAGTAATTCAGCAGGGAACACCGCAGGACGCAGACAATTTTAATCACATGGAAGATGGCATTTCAAACGCAGGAGAAACAGCAGCGTTAATGGCAGTAAATGCTATTCACATGCGGCAGCAGATAGCGGACATGGCAGGCGAGACAATGACAGTCACTTTAACAAACGGGCAGGAATACCCGTTTAATAATTCAAAGAAAACTGTTTCACTGTCAACACAGCGGAACCACTTAAACTACACTGTAACAGCAGAAGTACAGGAAGAAAAAGACGGTTTCGCAGGTGACATTATCGTATCAGAAAAACTGTTAAATGGTTTCAAGGTAGAACATACCGGAAGTGCAAAAACAGTAACACTGAAAATTTATGTAAAAGGAGGTTTCTACTAATGGCAAATGTAATCATCAAGTCTGACGAAAGACGAGAGCATGAAGCCGGGGTACTGCGTTCTTTTGGCGTAAGCGGAAGAGGAACACCGGAGCAGCGGGAAGCTGCGGAAGTGATCGCACAGAGAAGCAGAGAAGTTGAACAGGAGGGACACAGATAATGGCAGCAGTTACAATCAATGTAGTTGAGAAGACACCGGGAAATCATATTGAATATGAACTGACAAAAGAAAAAATCACATTCAATGACGAACTGACAGTAAAACTTTCATCCCGTGAAAGAGATTATGAAGTAACACTGGATATTTGTATTGATGATGAAGACGGCGTGGTAATTGGAACCGGAGGACGCGCGCAGAAGTACGCAGCACAGATTGTCATTCCGGCAAGACGCTATGACGTGATCGAGAACAACGAAGAAGGAGAAGTAAGAGAAGTTCCGGTGCCGTTACCGTTTGACATGTCATTATGCACGCTGATTTTATGGGGATTGGAGGATAACACAAATGAGTAATTTTGATGATCTTGCAATGGCAGTAGCTTCTTTTGGAGGAAACAACCGAGTTATTTTTGATGATCTGGGGAAACCGTCAATTATGGTACTGGTTCCAAAAATGAAGTATTCAGACGTAATTACAGGCGGGACACAGGAAACAATGCCATGGTGGATTGTTGACGGAGTAGAAAAAAACATCTGGGTATCAAAGTACATTAACACAGTTGTTAATGACCGTGCGTATTCACTGGCATTAAAAGACCCTAAATGCTATATCAATTTCGATCAGGCAGTAGCTGCTTGCCGTAAGAAAGGGCAGGGATGGCACCTGAACCAGAATGGAATTTTTGCAGCATTGAATTTATGGTGTATGAAAAACGGATTTATCCCACGCGGGAACACCAACTGGGACGCAAGCTACGAAAAAGCATGGGAACGCGGAATGAACACATACATTGACGGCGAACATAAAGGCGGAAGAACTGCAGCTGGTTCAGGACCAGTAACATGGAATCACGACGGGACCCCGGCGGGCATTGCTGATTTATGCGGTAACACATGGGAATGGGTTTCTGGTTTGCGTATCGTTGATGGTGAAATTCAGATCATCCCGTATGGTAATTCTATGAAACTGACCTGCAACATGGGAGCAAACAGCACTGAATGGAAAGCAATTATGCCTGATGGAACACTGGTTGAACCGGGCACTGCTGGAACATTGCATTACGACGTACAGGGTGGAAAACTGGTTATCAACACATCAACCAGCGTAAAATCAACACCTAACATTCCGTTCGGAAGCCTTGCTGCACAGTCAGGTGTAAATATTCCGCAGATTGCAGTTGCAGCAGGAATCATCAAAGATACTGCTGCCACATACGGTTCCAGCGGACACCAGCAGTACGTTAATACAGAGGGCGAAAGGCTTCCGTTGCGCGGTTCCAGCTTCAGCGACACCAGCGTCGGTGGCGCTGCTGCGCTGTACTTGAGCGAC
>OLON01000254.1_pt1 | contig 40214 bp, 57 predicted proteins | sample 1672691 | NCBI WGS metagenome assembly OLON01 (sample SAMEA3136714, study PRJEB25190) | human gut metagenome | biome: human gut; feature: human-associated habitat; material: faeces | place: Austria | collected 2013
TGGTCAAGCAGTTCTTCTTCTGTGCACTGGCTGTGTGTTGTTGTTGCAGGATGAATAACCAAGGATTTTACATCAGCAACGTTTGCAAGCAATGAGAAGATGGACAGGTGGTCAATGAAATCCTGTGCTGTCTTGGCATCACCTTTAATTTCGAATGTGAAGATGGAACCGCCGCCATTTGGAAGATATTTCTTATATAATTCATGGCTAGGTTCTGTTGGCAGTGATGGATGATGAACAGCTTCTACCTGCGGATGCTTTGAAAGATAATCAACAATCTTTAATGCGTTGCTGACATGGCGTTCTACTCTCAATGATAATGTTTCAAGTCCCTGAAGGAAAATGAATGCATGAAACGGTGAAAGTGTTGCGCCTGTATCTCTCAGGATGACTGCACGGATATAAGTAACAAATGCTGCAGGGCCTGCTGCATCTGTAAATGCAACACCGTGGTAGCTTGGGTTCGGATCGGAAATCCATGGATATTTGCCCGATGCTTTCCAGTCAAAGTTGCCGCTGTCAACGATGACACCGCCGATAGCTGTACCATGGCCGCCGATAAATTTTGTTGCTGAATGAACAACGATATCTGCACCGTATTCGATCGGACGAATCAGATAAGGTGTTGCAAATGTTGCATCAACAACCAGTGGAATATGATGTTTATGAGCAATTTTAGACAGTTCCTCAATATCTACAAGATTTGAATTCGGATTACCAAGTGTCTCTATATAAATTGCTTTTGTATTTTCCTGGATTGCTGCTTCAAATGAACCTTCAACCTCCGGATCAACAAATGTTGTCGTGATGTTGTTAGTCAAAGGAAGTGTATGAGCCAGAAGGTTGTAGGTTCCGCCATAAATTGTTTTAGATGCGACGATATGTTCACCATTTTTTGCAAGTGCCTGAATGGTATAATCAATCGCTGCTGCGCCGGATGCAACAGCTAATGCTGCAACACCGCCTTCAAGCGCTGCGATACGCTGTTCAAATACATCTTCTGTCGGGTTTGTCAGTCTGCCGTAAATATTGCCGGCATCGCGAAGGCCAAAACGATCAGCCGCATGCTGTGAGTTATGGAATACGTATGATGTGGATGCATAAATTGGAACAGCTCTTGCATCTGTTACAGGGTCTGCCTGTTCCTGTCCGATATGTACCTGCTTTGTCTCGAATCCCCAGTTCTTTGAATCTTTAATATCTGCCATTGTAATGTCCTCCTGATTAATCAAAAATTTTATTTTATTCGTTTTTAATTTCTACTTGTATGTTTTTTGTTTTCTTAGTTATTTCTATTTTTTAACTCGATAATATCTTTTGCTGAACTTAGCCCCACATTCGGTTCCTGCTCAGCATGATTGCAAATTGTTTCATGTCTTGCAGCTCCTTTGTTAATTTCTGTATTTATACTAACATGCTAGGAATTAATTGTCCAATATGCAAAAAAAATACCCGGTTATAAATTCAGCTTATAGCTCATGCAACTGACTTTATAACCGGGCAGCTATGAATAGGACATTCAGGCCGAGGATGCAGACGCGGCTGCTATTCGATTTTCAGGTATTGTTTGATATAGTGGATATAGCGCTCTCCCATCTGGCTGAGTATGGTATTCTTTCGGGTTACATAGCCAATTTCCATCAGGCTGTTGGGATTTTGTTCGTCTGCATGGAATGGTACGGCAATACAGTCGCTGCCGTTGAGTTCTTCACAGATGATGCCGGAGCAAAGGGTATAGCCATTTAAGCCAATCATGAGATTCAGCATGGTCGCTCTGTCATTGGCCTTAATGACTTGTGGATATTCATTTGTAGATAAAATTTCCTCTGCCAGGTAGAAAGAGCTGTTGTCGCCCTGTTCAAAAGATAGACAAGGATACTTTTCTAATTGTTCAAAACGGATGGATGCTTCTTTTGCAAGCGGATGGTTTTTCCATAGATATACATAAGCCTGACAGTCAATCAGATAATGAAATTCCAGATTGGCATTTTTCAAAAGCTTCGTCATAGATTTACGATTGAAATCACATAGATATAAAACACCGATTTCACTCTTCATGGTATTGACATCGCTGATGACTTCACCGGTTCTGGTTTCGCGGATGGCAAATTCGTATTTGGACATATCAAATTCTCTTGCCATATCCACAAAGGCCTTGACTGCAAAAGAATAATGCTGGGTGGATACACCAAACTTCTTCTTATAAGATCCGCCTTTGCCGTATTTCTCAAGAACATTCTCATATTGTCCGTAAATCTGTTTGGCATATAGAAGAAATTCCGTTCCATCATTGGTCAGCACTGCTCCCCGGCCGTTGCGGTAAAAAATAGAAATTCCCAGTTCCTTTTCCAGTTCTTTTATAGCGCTGGTCAAGGAGGGCTGGGAAACATAAAGCTTCTCAGCCGCTTTATTAAAAGATTTCGTCTCTGCAATTGTAATAACATAATGGAGTTGTGTCAATGTCATAATAGGTGCCTTTCTGTTATTTACATATATGGTTTCGTTTTTTATACTATAGGGCAGGATTTTGGATTTGTCAAAGAATAAAGTGTGCGCTTTCTGGCACGCAGTGCCTTTTTATGTAATAGGGAATTCCAACGGAATTTCTTATTACTAAAAAAAGCGACCTTCCTATGAAGACCGCTTTCCAGCTGATGACGGGAATTGAAAACGTTTTTTCCACCTATATTAATAGGAAGAATCACCGTTTCAGAAAAACCGTGTCATATTTCGTGTCATACGGCCGAAAAAACTGTATTTTTTTACAGTCAAAGCTTTCGCTTCATTATCCCACAGCTGATAAAAAAACGCAAGAATTATTTCTTCACCGTCTTAGCTCTAGTCAGGCATGCCGGTCCGAATCTCTCGTCCTGTTTCAGCTTTTCTTCTGCCTGGAATGCAACCACGGCTTTTTCAGTATTCGCTCCAAAGCTGCCATCGATGCTGTCTTTATATACGCCGTACCACTTCAGAAACATCTGCAAATACTTCACCTGGGTTCCCGTATCTTTAAGACCAAGATATCCCTTCGCTGGCAATGTTGGAAATGCGCCTGAATAAGTGGCCACGTTGCTCTTTTTCTGAATCACCCAGATAACGTTTGCGTCATACCTGAGAAGTTCCGGATCGTAGTACCCAGTTCTTTTCTTGGATCCAGAATCTCTGACGTACAGTTTGCCATTCTTTAGATCCGTGATGGCAAGATAATGACCGCCAGATGTCCACAGATTATCCTTACCGCCATTTTTAGTACCCACTACCAGGAAGATAGCCCACCAGTCACCTTTAAGGCTTTTCATCTGTTCCATTGCTTTCTTCCAGGTTGCGCCGCCGGAGTGTTCTGGCGTGTAATACGTACTCTTGAAACCATAATGTTCCAGAGCAACGGTGATACCTGCACGGGTTGTTCCGGAAGAACCGAAGGCCCCTCTATTGGCAAGCCATGCCGCCACCTGTTTCGGTGTCGTATAGGCAATATTGCATGCAATAGACGCAACAGAACACGGACCACAACCCGCCAGAGGCATCGATGTGCCATTTACATAACCCTCTTTTGTCTGGTCAAATGTTACACTCATAGAAATTCTCCTTTCATAAAAAGGCACCCGAAGGTGCCTGTAATTTATTCAACTCACTTTAATCAATCCAGTTTAATCAACTCGCTTTTTAGTTTCTTCAACTGTTTCTTTAATTATTTTTCACTTTCTACTTCCGGAATGCCCTGGATACTTGTCAGGATGGACAATACACCCGCCAGGATGGATGCAGAAGCAACATACTTCCAGTCAACCTGTCCCATAGCTACAGCGGCACCGATGCCGCCAACAGCCGCCTGCGCAACTGTTTTTACTGCTCTGATACCCGCTGCCTTAAACCATTTCTTTGTATTTACATTTACATTCCATACAGGATTCTTAAACATATTAATCACTTTTCCTTTCGTTGTTGATTCCAAACTGTTTCACGATATCATCAAGCCTGTGATGTGCAGACTTGGTTGAAGCATCAATCAATGCCACTTGTTTCTCGATGTCTGTAATTCTCTGATTCTGTGCTTTCTGATCAAGACGCATCTCATTCACAGCCGACAAAATGCTGTCCTGCTTCACATCCATCTTTGCAAAGGCAACCGATAAGTCTTTACTCTCTTTTGACTCTTTCGACTGGTCATCTCTATGTTCCTTGTGAAAAGCAAGATACAGACTGACCAGAATGGCCGCAGTAGAAATTATCAGCGGAATATACTGCATATGTAGCCTCCCTTCTTAGATTTCTTCCCAACCGTAGACGCCAGGTTCCCATACATTGCCATCAATCGTACTCCGCCAGGTCTTGCCGTTGTGTGTCACCTTGTCTCCCTTACTGTAAGGATTCGTGCTCTCTGGCTGCTCCCATTCCAGAATAACATTTTTATCTGGGATTAAAACTTTGGCGAATAAAGAGGGCGCTGCATCCGGTGTCCAGTCGGCCTGAGACGTGTGGTCTGTTAGGACTTTGTACAGGATATCGTTATACAATACTCTCTCGTCTTTCTGATAATCTGTACCTACTTTCCACTTCGGATACAATGCTGATGCTTTCAGTGCCTGCTCATCTGCCGCAGAGTTTCTGAGTGTCACAAGCGCATCAACAATAGCTTTTGCTTCTTCAAGTGTCATTACATCACCTCCTCTACCATGGCCAGAAAGTCGTCACCGGAAATATCTGTGTCCGCCTCATCTACAATATCTTTTGCTCCTTCAAAGATGGGCAGTGTCTTCAGATAAGCATAGGCTTTCCTGTCTGTCATGGCACTGTCATAATTCGTCTCATACGTGACAGCTTTCGTATACGGCTGAGCCATTGTATTGTCTTTTTCGGCCTCTCTGGCTTTTTCATTGACATATGACAGTACAGCTATAGATGTCTGTCGATTAGGGGTTGTCTGGTGGTACAGGATACGGTGATAGCAAGTCACTACACCATCGTCCTGCATAAGCTCTTTGTATAATGCCATTTTTGACTCTCCTTTATGAAAATGTGATTCTTATATTAGCATCAATACCAACAGGGCTGTTATTTGCGGCATTTGTTGCATTGTTCCAGAATGCGATAACCCATATGGCATTGTTATCACGAACAGCTGCTGAATACCTATCTGGTTGAACCCAATCAGCTTTTATAATATATTTGCTATTTTGTCGCATAATAAGTCCGTTGATTGATGATATTGACACACTTGGATTCCCGACGACGGGCTTGCCCAGTGGTATAGCAAAATAAAATTCTTTTGTACCTGATGTAACATATCCTGCCGTACCCATTCGCACATCTATGGAATCACCTCGGCGGTAGTAGGGCCGATATTCGACATTGTTTGCTGTTGCCGAAATACGATGAACAATATCAACGCCGCCAAGACATAGACCGCCTTTTTTCAGTGAATAGTTTCCCCATCCAATAGACATATTATTTCCGTCATGCCAATTGACAGCTTCTATCTGAGAGCCATCATTCAATGTAACAAAAATACTATGGTTTGCAGGATTGTTAAACCACATGCTTGCATACGTACCAATATCTTTATCCGTATTAATAGTCCCATTCACAACGGCATTACCTGAGACGCTGAGTCCGCCCGATATGCCGCTATCGCCATAGATACTAACGTTTTTTCTAAATATTGCTGGTAACGCCACGTCAAACGCGTTCGCTACTTCTGCAAATTTGCCGATAGCAAGTGCTGTCTTTTTGACGATATACGACAAGAGTCTTACAGCTGTTCCGACCTCTCGAACAATCACAGAACTTGTGAAGCTGTCCCATACGGTTAACCGTACCTGGTAGGAATTCGCTGAATTTAACAGCGCTGCACTGGATATGAATGTTCCACTGTAATTATAGCTGTCACCGCTTGTCACCGCTGTCCATGATGATGCGCCTGTCTGGCAGTACTCTAATTTGTACTTGCCTGTATTGTTATTGTTCAACGACGATACCGAAAAAGTCATATAAGCTTTCAGAAATTCACCGCTATTATTAACTGCACCTTTTGCATCACCGCAACGGCTGCAATCAAATCCGGTTATCTGTGGCACGCTATAAGGCAGTATGCTGACTGTGATAGATCTGGATGCCGTTCGCCCTCTGCTGTCTGTAACTGTAACCCTGACTGCAACTGTACCGGCATCTCTGACTGTCTCCTGCATCTCGTATGAGCTTGATGTGTTTGTATAGGACTGAGAGCCGACATCAAACCGATAACCCGTTATCCAGCTACCGTACACTCCGGAAACGCTTGATTTCACAAGAAATCTTGATTTTCCTTGTATGTAACCGGCACCGAAAGTCTCTATCAACTGTTCGCATTCTGATACGGATACGGATGAGACAGACGGTGCAGCAGATGCCGGTATCGTGATATTCAGATTGACTGTCTGAGTACCACCAATCTGTGTACTGCCGTTATATGTATTGACGCCGATTGTGATCGTGCCGCTCGTTGCAGACGGAAAATTATCTGCAATCGCAAGTGGCAGTGTCCATGCATAATTTGCTTTTACGCCCGTTGCAAAGCGAGTCCAGCTGCCTGTACCGACGCGATAATATAAGTTGTGTGTCCAGCTTGAGACGGCCGGTGCAATACCGATCGTCGCAGCACTGCTAAGTGCAACTGTTGAAGCTGATAGCGTCGGCTTTGTTGCCCTTGGGATTTGGTCAAGCACGATACTGCATGAGATCGAACCATTTGACAGGTAGGATGAGCCACTGATTGAAAATGAACCAGAGCATGAAAGCGTCTTTTTACCATCTGCGCCGTGGCTGATGTTGCCTGTCCAGGAACCCAGATTGACGGTTGCTCTGTTCCGGAAATCCATAGCCATTGTTTTACTGATGACCTGATTGTTATTGACTGTCATTTTGACAGAATTTCCAGAAGCATCAAGATTGTATGCGCCGTATGATGATGAATCAGACTGGGCATACATTGTCACAGTCACATTTGACTGATTCGTGCTAGCATTCTGGCTGTTGACTTTGATGGCCATATAGAGATGATAGTGACCGTTATAGCCACAGGTTGTTTCATTTTTTGCTGATGTTGCCATTTGATCACTCCTTTCTATATGCCGATTAATGATACGATTGTGTCGCCAGCTGCATTTGTCTCAACTGTCCAGGCACTGTCTGCAATTTTAAGCTGCTTGATGATCTCACAAACGGTGTTGTACATACGCTGGTCAGAGATATAAGCGACTTCATAGCCGTTCTGCAAGAATTGAATACGGTCATTTCTTAGCTTCAGAATCAGTGGACTTGTACTGTTGCCGAGTAGAATATTGCCGTCTTCGAAGCGGATGTATTTTTTGATCTCATCGAACTGTGCGTCTGTGCTGTCTGTGACACCATTTAACGTTTGCCGGAATTGGTTGAAAGTTACCTGCCATGATGTTTTCGTCTGCTCAACTTCTGTATTGACAGAAGAAAACAAGGTGTCAATGTCGCCTTTTAGATAGACATTGTCGTAAACGGTGGATTTAATGGCTTCAGCTGTCTGGTCAATGTTAGAAGCAGCCTCTTCACGGAACTGAGTGAGTTTGCCGTTGAGATCATCCGACGTAAAATCATGTTCTCTGAGGCTTAACCCGGCATAATCAGCAACTCCGTTGTACAGAAATATATCTATAAATTTAGCATAGGCCAATCTTCGACTATATGCAGTTATTTCGTAATTTCTCCCACCGTTTCCTCCATATACAGTACAGTTATATTTTTTCCAGTCTGTATTAGAAATCGTCCCCGTCTGCCCGTAATAGCACCAGGCGCTACCATCACACACTTGTCCAACACAGGTTCCAGCTTTAAAAGTCATTCCAGTCCACGCTTTTGAAAGTGTAATCGTGTTGTTATTTGTATTAACAGAAGAATTATCTGCATACACTTTCATGTACGCATATTGTGAATAGGTGCCGTCCGGATAGAGATACCCTGTGCTGTCTTTATAGCCGAAAAACAGGAATGATCTTTGATGTGATTCTGTTGTATTCGTGAACCATCCCGTTAAATCCTTGAAATATACAACTGTGTCACCAGGATTCAAATCCTTCGCTAAGTAAAATAGCCTGGTGTTGTAATTCAGTACATTATTGCATCCGACATTCTTTTTATCAATATCATACGGTTGGACTGAAAAATAATTGTTTCCAGACGCACCAGCGTGCAACCTGACATAGTATTCCAAATCGTAGACCTTACTTGCGTCAAACGGAATCAAGGCAGTTGTGCCACGGGTAAAATATCCGTACGCACCGTCTGGGCAATCGCCTTTTGTGAATGTACCGCCAGTGAAATTATAGTTCGACAAAGCTGACCCATCACCATTAATGATCAGATTGCCTTTCTTCATTGCATCGGCATCATACTTCCACGCTTCTTGCGTACTTCCAACCGAGTACCCCGTACTTGTTGTCCCATCCGTATAAGTCAGTACAGTCTTTGTCCACAGATACGGCTTTGATGCATCCGCTGCGGGCACTGATGTCGCCCATGTTCCTGTTGGGGCGGTCGTGGAACTGGCTGAAAGCTGATAAGTGATGGCGGTGGATTTGATACCCTTGCCTGCGGCTCCGGTAGCGCCTGTCTTTGCTACTGAGAAGGAGAACTTTTTATTAATTGTAACATCGTCCACTGTAACAGGAATGGTTGCTTCGCACGAAGCAGTCACTGTAACGGTTGTTTTAAACGTAATCGTTGGCGATGCTGTACCATTGTTAGTTATTGCTGCTGAAATGCCTGTTGGACAACTTACTGTTCCGATAGTCACTTTTTTGCACTGCATTCCGCCGCAATAGGCCACAGCCTGGGTTGAACAGGATAAACCTGCTGGTGCCCCAGATGTATTCCCTGCAAATGTAAATGCTTCACTTGTGAGGATGACCGAATAAGCGTCTGTCATGTCAAAAACTGTAATCTGCGCTTTGGCTTTAACTGCCAATAGGCTCACCTCCTAGCTTTCCAAGCTACAAGTAAACGCACCCACATTGTTGATATCATCAGGCGTTATGGCCAACGTCTTGGATGTCGCCAATACCGCTGTGTCTTCACCTTTATGCCACTTAATCGAGCCAAGCGAACCGCACACACCGGCATCAGTAATGCTCTGCTCAACGCCGCCTTTAAATACATGCGCTGTCAGAACGGTCGAACCGGAGCTGTTCTTGAATACGGTACCGTTTGATGCTGTAATGCTGACTGTTATAGCATCCTGTCCCGCTGCGCCTGTCGCACCCTGTTTGGCCACGCTGTACTGGGTGGCTGTTCCGCCATTTGTGTAGGTAAATATCGTCCTGGTCCACAGATAAGAACCGGCGGATACGGAAGGCGGTGTTGACTGCCAGCCGCTTGTCGGCGCTGTCGTGTTTGAAGTTGATGCTGCATAAGTGATTTCTGCTTTTGAAATACCATTACCAGTCGAACCGGTAGCACCTTTGATACTTCCGGAATAAACCCACTTTGCTGCAGAAGCCGCACCGGCAACGGTACACTTGTAGGTATATCCTGTTGATGTATTCAGGTACATGTCATTGACGCGTGCCGCTGCTACACCGGATCCGGAAAACACAGTGGCTGTTGTTGATGTGCCGGTGATGCCGGTGCCGCTGTACCACTGGGAACCAGTCGTTCCTGTTGCTCCGGTACTGCCCATCTTTCCAACAGAATAAGACGTCGATGAAGTATTATCCGTATATGTAATAACCGTCCTGGTCCACAAATAAGAGCCTGCTGCAACTGTCGGAATATCTGCGTTCCATGTCCCTGTAGGCACCGTCGTACCACTTGTTGACGCCTGATAAGTAACAGTTGTGGATTTAACGCCTTTGCCCGCATCGCCCTTTAAACCAGTGGCGCCAGTTTTTGCTACCGCAAATGAAAACTTCTTGTTGATTGTGATATCATCAACCGTGATCGGAATAACCGCCTCACAGGCATTCGCTATGGTTGCTGTTGTTGTAAAAGTAATGGTCGGCGCTGATGTACCGCTACCTTCAACAACAGCAGAAATGCCCGTTGGACATGCGATGCTCTTTGAATCAACAATAACGGATGCACATTGATTAGAACCGCAATAGGCCACAGCCTGCGTGGCGCATTTTAATCCTGCCGGTGCACCGGACGTATTGCCGACAAAGGTAAACGCTTCTGATGTCAGAATGACATTGTATGCGTCTGTAATGTCGACAATCGTGATCTGATTGGTTGCTTTAACTGCCATTTATTTTTCCCCCTCCTACACTTCCAGGTCACATGTATAGATGCCTTTTGTATCAATGTCATCTGGACTGATCTTAAATTTAAAACCATCTTCCGAAATGCGCTCGTCTTCCGGTGGTATGATAAGATATTGATCATCTTCATCAATCCTCGATTTCCACTGTATGTGCGCATCTGATCCAAAGACTTTTTTGAGCGTGTCTATATCAGTGATTCTCTGCTTGCCATAAAAAATAACAGGTGACAGAACTGTCGACACGCTGTCATTTTTAAAAGCTGTTCCTTTGCTTGAATCAATGTGGATAAAGCAGGCATCTTCACCCGCTGCGCCCTGGATACAGACCGCCTGGGACTCGATAACTTTCCCGTTGATCAGAATCATTACTTTTTTCTGCCAGATATACTTTTCTGATTGCCATTCAGGCGCGTTCTCCTGCCATCCCTCTTCAGGGGCCTTAGTAGAGGAATCGCCGGCTGCATACAAAAAATCAACTTGTTTAACAGCAACATCTTTGATCTCACCGAGCGCACCTTCGTTGATCTTGGCATTAGATTCAACTTTTTCGACACGTTCCACCAGGTTACTATTCGCACTTTCCGCTTTTGAAGTAAAATCACTGAGTGTTTTTGCCGTCTTGCCGAGTGTCAGTGTATTAGATGTCGGATTGTTCAGAGATACAGATAATTTGTTGATAAGCATCTTTCCGGAAACTCCATGTGGCGATGAATAAACATTGACCCATCTGCCTAACATGAATGGATTGACATCGATGCCGGTTCCGGACAAATCGGCCGCTGTAAGTGTTATTTCTGATTGAAGTTCACACAATTTTGCCAATCTTTCCTTTGCCGCCTTTAATAAGTTCTCTGCAATTGTTATGTCCTCAAATTTCACAACGGTGCATATAAAGCCATACTTCTTTACAGCTTCTGCATCTTCTATGTAAGCGACACCATCATTGATATCACTGATCGTCAGACGCTTTTCTTGACTGTCATCTTCATCCGATTCAATTCTTGCACCCAGCGGAAGAATCGCCGTGTAAATATCATCAAATTTGTTCTCAACGCTAATGGACAGCAAATTTTTTCCAAATTCAACATCCTGGTTACTAATTGTATTGATCTCTGCCAGATAGTCAATATAAGTCTCTCCGTCCTCGTACCGCGTCATTATGTAGCCACCGAGCATATCAATCAATTTATCGTTGATACTTTTCCAGGTCGTCACATAGTCTGAGCTCTTTCTGACAATATAATCATTTGAGTCTGTGACCGTTACACGTCCGACTGTAAAACGTTTTCGTTCTTCTACCTGGCTGTTGTGATCATCGATAAATTTACTAAACAGACTTTTGATCGTTGTATGCTTATCGCCTGTCATATAATCATATGGCATCTGTATCGTATCTAAGAGATATGCAAGATCTCCCTCGCACGTCACACCCTTTTGATTGTAAGAACCTCTGCTAATGATGATCGGCCGCCCTCTAAATACAACTTTTCCCTTATAATAAACGCTGATCACACTGGTCATTTTATTTATCATGTTGTAATACGGATGCTGAGGATAAATCGTGAAAGAAAAGCTGCCTGGGTCATTTGTCGCCGTATCAAGTGTAGGATCCTGCAATATAAGTCCATCAATCGTCGTGTCATATATGCATTTATTATCACAATAAACAGTAAACATCATAACCGCCTTTCCTGGTAACTCACTTCAACCGTCCCATTTCCTGTATATGTGACAACATTTTCGCCCTCTTTAAAAACAATGCCTGGTACCGTGAATGTTCCGTCTGTTTTTATGGTCGTTGTCACATTTTCAAAAGATATCGTCATCGAAGATGACGTTTTGAACTGCGGCGTCACATTTTTCTGATCATTGATATAAACAACACTTGCTTTTCCAGAAACCACACATGAAGAAATGGTCACATCATTTTTGTAGCGATACGGCTCACAGTCGCATGTGATCGTGAAAGTGCCAATCCTCTTTTGATGCGCCAGTTCGCCAACGGAAATGCGTCCTTTAAAGTAATAACCGGACTCCCAGTCTAATGTTATCTTGACCTTTTTACTGTGAATCTTTTTGCACACATCGGCATACACTCGCTCGATATCTTCTGCCACTTTTGCTTTAATGGTAAACGGAAATGTCAGCGTCCTGTTCTTATAGAACACCTCTCCAAAATATTCCGTATAATCAATCGTGCCATCACTCCCAAGAACCTCCACTTCTTCTATTTTTGCCTCTGGCGTGCCAATCTTCACGCCAGAGTTTAAGATGAGATTCAAATCTCTATAGGAGTGGAATGTTCCGAATACAATCCCTTCGTTATACATATCTCGCCTTCATCCTGTTGATATCCCCCAATCGCTTGTCCATTTCAGGTGCAACCTCACCGATAAATTTATCATTCAATATCAGCTGCTTATCTTTCGCAAATTCCGGAAAATACTTTTCAGCCATCTCAAGTAACCTCAAAAGATATGCGGTATTCATATCATTGCCGCCGGCTTCGTCTCTGACGATTCCCCTAAGGTCGTCCAGTGCGCCTACAAATTCAGGTCTTTTTTCACCGACGCCAATCACGGTTGGACGGTCAAAGATACCGCCCTTGTCATACCAGCTGACGGAAAAATGTGGCACGGAAGGTGGATTGATGGAAAACCTACCGGATATGCTGACGTGCGGCAACTTGAGATGTGGAAGTGACCAGCTAAAGTGGAACTTGCTTTTAATCGCATCGATGGCATTACTTACTACATTCTTGCACGCATTGAATATTGATGAAAACTTATCTTTGATCGCCCCAAGTATGCTGTTCACTGTCGATCTGGCTGACCCGAGTCCCGCAGAAATCTTTGACTTCATAGCGTCAATAGCACTAGAAGTCTTGTTTTTGGCCGCATCCCATTTTTCCGAAACCGTGCTCTTGATGCCACTCATCTTGTCGTTCACTGTCGATTTAATGCTGGACCATTTATCAGATACAGTCGACTTGATGCCATCTGACACGCTAGACACGTTAGATTTCACATTATCCCAGGACGACTCGATGTTTCCTTTTATCCCTTCAAGAATTGGACTCAGTAAATCTGATATTCCATTCCATACGCTGCTAATCACATCACTGATCATGCTTAATGTGTCAGAAACTGTCACTGATATGCTATTCCATGCCTCTGTGATGATACCTTTGCAGTTCTCCCAGATAAACTGAAAAGGCAGCGTAATGATCTGGATGCCTGCAGATATAATCTCTCCAATAAGCATTATGCCCACTGTAACAACGTTCTTTATCGTTTCCCAGGCATTTGATACTGTATCTGAGACACTCTGCCAAATGTTAGAAAATGTTTCTGACGCCTGGCCAAGAAAAGCAGAAATGGCTTGCGTCATGCTGTTCCATGTCTCTTCCGCAGCATTTTTGATTGTCTCCCATGTCTCGGAAAGGAAATTCTTGATGCTTTCCCACGTATCATTGACAGCATTCCTGAAGCTTTCATTCGTTTTATACAGCGTGAATAATCCGCCGACAACACCTGCGACAAGGGCAATCACCAGTCCAACCGGACCAGATAAGGCAGCGATCACAGGTGCAAGGGATTTAACGTTTTTAAAGATGCCCATGATTCCCACTGCTAATCCAAGGGCCTTTGTCGTCAAATCAAATCCAATAAATGCGCCAACAAGCGGAATAATTAGACCCAGATTCTCAGCAACAGTCTCTAAAGCGTCACCCGCAAGCTCAATGAGCGGTATCGCATCTTGTACGAATCCCGTGATGTCATCTGCAACGGCTTCGACATCCAGATGATCCACAAAATCCATCGCTTCCTGAGTAAGATCGTTCAAGACCGGATACATTGCATTGAAAAGATCGATACCAAGATTCTCGAGTTTGGTCTTTAAATCCTGAGACTTCCATGCAAACGCGTCCGTCATATTCTCGTAAGCCGCCTGTGTTGTTCCAGCCTGATTCTGAAGCGTTTTTAGATTATCATTAAACGTGCTTATGCCCTGATTGGCGATAGCATTCGCTGACTTGCCGGCCTCCTGAGAACTCCACAAATTCATAAAAGCCTCTGAATTTCCATCCACCGAATCCATCAGCACTTTAAGAACATCGCCCAGCGATGAACCGGAATTCATCAATTCAGCAAAGGATTTACCTGTCTTATCCTTCAAGATATCGCTGACCGTAGAACCATCTTTTCCAAGTTCCTGGATCATACTTGATAAATAAGTCGTTGATTCAGCTGTACTGATACCGGCCTTTGTTGTACTGATATAAGCCGCCTCTAAATTCTCCATTGACACGCCATATCCAGATGCCGTTGCGATAGCACGGCCCATATTAGAAGCAAGCTCTGCCACCGTCGTAACGCCCAGATTCTGTGTCGTGATCAGAGAATCACTGATGTGCTGCACGTTATCTGTTTCCATGCCATATGCATTCATAGCGGTTGTCAACACACTGATTGCCGAATCTGTGTCTGTAAATCCTGCCGTGGCCAGCTTTGCCGCCTGAGCGACAACATCCAGTGCCCCAGCTGTATCGCCTGTTGCGGAAATCGTGCTATACGCGGCTTCGGCAATGTCAGCCTGTGAGATGCCAAGCTGATCGGACATGTCAGCTATCTTTGTTTTCATACTATCGATAGATACTGCGGACGTGTCCGCAATCGTGCCAAGCTTTGCAATGCTATTCTGATACTCCGTGCCAGCCGTGATCGCATTTCCTATGATTTTTCCTATTCCAATAGCCGCCAGGCCTTTAGCCAATGTTTTTCCGAAAGATGCGGCCACCTGTTTACCTGAACGTTCACCTTCTTTTGGCAAATCGTTGCCCAGTGCACTTCGAATCGCTTCTTTGATGCCTTTTGTTGTAGGCACGATCTGCACGTATGCTTTTGCCAGCTCTATAGCCGTTTATCTCACCTCTTTTCAAATTCAGCCAAAGCCCGATCTAACTGTTCCTTTGTTTCGAACGCAACTATATCGGTCGGCTTTTCTTCCTTGCCGATCAATGCCTCTGTCAATAAATGCGGTCTATTAACACCTGACGCACCATCTTTTGTCTGAAACCACACGAGATAAGCCAGTCTGTCAGCAATTGCCGCAAGAAGCATTGTTTCGCTTTTCGCTTTTAAGCCATTCAGCTTTCTGAATGTCCTGCTATCATCCGGCAGACCTAAAGAAAGCGTTGCCGCTAATTCAACGGGCAACGCCTGGTAATCAAAAACATGGTATATTTCTGCAAAATCGCAAATCAATTCATTTTCCGCCCTCGCCATCATTTCAGCAAGGGCTAGGAATTTTTTGCCTTTTCACTTTCCATTCGGATGCAGTCAACGATCTCAAAGATTTCTGTCATCACATCTTCAGTCATGGCAGTCCCTTTGACCTTGCGCAAATGCTTCATTAATGCCTTCTCCTGCTTCTTTCCAAGAATATCTTCAACAAGTTCCACCGCTCCGGCAAGCTGTTCAGCGCCTTCATCTGACTGGGTTTTAGCGATGGCTTTGGCCACTTTCCAAGTTGCCATCACATTTTCATCCGCTTCGAACACAAAACCTGTTTTGGTTGTTCCTCTGACCATTTATAAGACCTCCGTTTTATTTTTTACTGATATATTCATAGTGTGTATTGCCGTTTTCGTCCGGTGCACACGTCAAAGTCACGCCGTATGCAATTGCATCTGATTTTTTGTATGTAATATCTTCCACCGCTGTTACCTTTGCGCAAGGCAGCACAATTCTCTTTTTAACGTTTCCTTTCATCACCATTTCAAACACAAATGCAGCATACTCAAGATCGGCATTATTTACTGCAATAGAAATTGTATCAACGCCAACAGTTACATTCGATCCGCCATAGACCGTCTTTAGAGTCTCTGAGTTTCCACTTTCCAGCAGTGTGAACTTCCATGTATCATTTCTTGAAGTCTGCACGCTTAATACAGTTGTTCCGCCCCAGTCTTTTGTATCAGATGACTCTGGTGAATTCGAATTCGTTACACCATCCTCAGAAATAAAACCAAGCGTTTTAAAATCAGCCTCAAGCGCTGTCGTCGCATCTGTCGGTAATGCCGTTGCTGTTGTTGATCTGAATGCATAACCGCCGATTTTCGGCGCGCCTGTGGAAACATTTGCAACATCATTTTTTTCTGACATTCTTATTCCTCCTGATAATGTACCAGGTCAAATACAGCCTGGTATCTATACGTTTTTGTTGTCGTATCCGTAAAATTATAATCTGAGTTCAATAAACATGTGCTGATCTCAGGAAGTGCTTCAATATCACGCATTGCTTTTTTGACGCAAAGATTGAGAGTGGCCGCTTCGTACAGTGTCGGCGCGATGGATTGTATTGCAAAGGTTGCCCTGCATATAAAATTTTTTTCTGAAGTGCTGGTCTTCTCAAGCACAACATAAGTCTCAACCGACTCCACGTCGAGCGGCACCTCCATCAAAACAGGCACATCCAGATTTTTACTTAAATAATTCAAAACAATCTCTTCAATTATCATCTCGTCGCCTTCAGAAGCGTATTATTCTTCATGTTATCCCGTTTTGCCGCATATGTATCTGCATACACCATCGCATTCACTCGGTTTCTTCCGGTATGGGTATCTGTTGCATAACCATTTCCGCACCGACTGGCAATCTGTCTGGCATATTCACTGCAAATACTCATGATCTCCGGAGATTTCAAAAGCTGGTCCCTGATAGCAGCCCTGTTTAATTCGATTCTTAAATCATCAGCCATACCGTTCCACTCTCACTTTCTTATTCCATTCCAACGGAATCATTGTTTCGATGCCTTCTACCGGCATACCAATGGTATGCCATCTTTCGCCAAAAAAAGTAACGTCCTGATTTTCCCACTGATGCTGATCTCCCTTAGGGATTGCAAGTGTATAGACCGCTTTTCTTCCTGTCAGATTCAGCGTATCAAGAATTTCTTCTTCTGATGTCGGCGCAACCAGCACATTTTTGATCGCCACATCGTTTTCTGTATAAACCGGACGATTAAAGGCATCTTTTCCGTTTTCGATACGTTCATGCAGGACTACAGTAATGCCTTTTAACATCTATGATTCCTCCGCTTTAAAGCAATTTAAAAAGCCGATCTTATTACCGGCGCCCAGTATCTTTTTATCGATTTTTGTTAGATAAAGTTCACTGCTGCCGTTAGAATTGCTCCAACTTTGTGAATATCCCAAGGCAGACACACTGCCCTGGGTTGCGCCTATTGGAATGCCGGTGTCTGCCATCGCCCGAAGAACCATGTTGCAGGATACCAGCTTCTTTGCTTCATCCGGCGCCTTTTTGTTATAAGCGTCAATGATCACTGCTGCATCCTCAAGCAATGCCTGACAGCGATCACGTTCATCGTCCTGCAGATTCCTTCGCACATCAATATCATCACACGTCGCATAGGTCATCATGGCGTTTTCCTTCTTTTTACCGGGCTTTTTCTTACCGCTGCAGAGTTCTTCGGCTTTACTTCTGCAGTTTTTTCTTCAGGCCCTTTTTCTTCTCTTATTTCTGCCACAGGAATAAAAAGCATAGAGTCCAGCGCAATGCTGGACTCCACAATCATTCCTGTCTGCTTATACAGGTATTTCATTCCGTTGCTCCATTAATTTTTACAAATGCATTACTATCCATAATGCCGATACCGTATACCACTTCGGCACGGATTGCGATCTGGTTCTGTCTCTGCAGATCGCCAAGGCCATCCGGATCACCATATTCAATCAGATGCGCACCAATGCTTCTCTGTACGCCCCATCTGAATGCATCAAACTGACCAACAATGCCAAGCAAATTCGTCGCTTTGGTGATCTCGTTTTTTGCAGAGACTGTATCAGAGATTGCTGCATTCATTCCTGCAAAATTGGTCACGTTCTGGCCGAACCCAATTTCCGGATAAATCTTTCGACCTGTAGTGTCTCTCATTGTAGAAAGGCCAAAGGACAACGTCGGATCCATAGCAATGCCGTTCGGTGTATAACCCGCAGAAATGATTGCGCCGGCTGCTGCTTCAATTGCCTCATCGTATTTCGAACCTGTAAGCGTTACGGCCTGTGTTGTATCTACAAGACCTTCCTTTACCAATTCCGAAACCGTGCCTGTCAGCGGATTGATTTTATGAATACCAACAAGGTCAAGCGCTCTGCCTAATGCGATGCTTGCATTGGATGCAAGATCTTGAAGCACGCCGATCTGAACATCTTCATCTGCCCACTGTACTTCTTGTGAGAACCTCATTGTCACCTGAAGTTTGAACGGATTGACTGTTTTATGTGAATAGGTGGTTGGTGTCGGTGATTTTGATGCACCTTCTCCAACAAGCTCCGCCTTTGGCGGCGCTGTTAATACCCACACCTGCTGTTTTCCAAATTTCTGTGGTCTGGCGCCTGAAAGCTGTGCCAGTACAGATCCTTTCTGTGCCTTTTCAAAAATACCACTTGCAATCTCTGCAGGAATATTAAAATCTGAACTAATTAAAGCTGCCATTGATCATTCTCCTCTTCCAAAAATCTGACGGGCGAAATCTCTCATGGATTCATTTGTCTCATGTCCGCCCGTATTTCTTCTGTTATTCGGTTTCGTATCAGGATATCTGGAAGGCTTGATGTACTTCAAAAATGCTTCTGCCTGCTTCTTGCAGGTTTCTTCATCTTCACCTGTCAGTAGCTCTGCAGGTACCTTCATTTCTCCTGATATTTTTTCCCTGATTACTCTCACAGAATTTGTTTTCTTGAGATCTCCCAGTTCTTTTTCCAGTCTTGCAGCCTTTTCATTGGCCTTCTGGAGTTCTGTTTTACTGTTCTCCTGAAGCTCATCATATTTTCCGGCTTTTTCTTTCAGACTGTCATAATCCGCATATTTATTGCGTTCTCTTGACAGACGCTCCCCAATGATCGCGTCCATCTCTGACTGCGTAAAATATCTTTCGCCGCCTTCGTCTCCACCTAGTGTGTGATTGCCATTTTCTGCCATGGTTAGCCCTCCTTTGAGTAAATTTCCTCGTTGATACGAGTTATTTGTAATAAAAAAAACAGCTCCATAAAAAAGCTGCTTATACTTAATCTGTTCGCCTTAACCCCCGCAAGGGAGATGTATGGACCACCGCCTTTCAGCATCGCTCATATGTCTTTTTAAAGATATCTGCTTTACATGAATACAGTTCACCGTTAATGCCCTTAATGACATAATCGCCAAGCTTTGCACGGACTTTACCATACTGCGTTCTGATCGTACAGCCATACACATCAATATGGCCGTCCTTCATAACACGGTCGATGTAAATCCGCTCATCAGCGACAGCTTTTGTGAACCAGTCCGGTGCAATTCGTTCCGGATCAGTCGTTAACTTAAAGGCTTCCACTTCAACAGGCTTCTGTCTATATTTCATTGTTCTCACCTCACTTTCCTAAAAATGGGTATAAAAATACCACTGATCTTTTTAATCAGTGGTATTTTACTGTTCCTGTTCCCAAGCCCATGCTTTCACTTTTTCAAAAGCTTCAGCAACTTCTTTTGGTACATTTTCAATTTTGCCATCATTAATACAATCTGCATACGGTTCGTACATCTTCATTAATTTTTCTATCTCTTCCGGATATTCTATAAGTTTCATTTTCTTCTCCTGTGGGCCGTCATATATTCCGCTTCAGTTTCATCATAGCGGCCTAATTGGTATTGTTGATATGCATATTTACTGATTTCCTTTACATTATCGCACGTTATACCTAAGCCGTCAATATTTTTTTTGGCTTTTTCACATAGTGATTTTAAATATTCTACCTTATTTTTTCCCGTGATTTTCCAGCCTGCCTTTCTGAAATCTTCAGCCTGTTTCATGTGCCACATTTCATGCCACTCAACAGCGCCTTTTCCTCCAGATAGTTCTTGTATCTCATGATTTGATATGCTTTGACTGTAATACACTGTATTTGTACAAGGATCATATAAACCAAGGGCATTTTCTAATTCCCTTTCGGCCAAAATGACTATTGTAGGTTTCCTTTCTATTGAAATGCCGTACTCTTTTAGTGCATTTTCAGTATTCTGGTTTAACACATTTAAAGCCTTCGGTTTTATTTTTGCATTGTCCGATATGTAAATCTGACTTTCATAAGATTCTATCCGTTTTACAGGTATTTTTTCTTCTACACCTCTTCTAATCAAAGAAATTTCTGCTGAAGCTCCTCGTTGTACTTTTCGATATGCCTGTTCTTCATACAGCCCTCTTTTTCTTGCATTAACTGTATCTTTATTCTGCGCATACCTTGCCCGCCTCATCGCATTAACATCACCACCGGCAGCATTGTATTCCTTCAGATACTTTTCCGGATCATAACCTTCAACGCTGCTTTTTCCGTCAAACCGCACCGCATACTCACAGTCACAATGGGCATGTATATGCTCAGCATGGCCATTCCTCAATGCGTTCTTTGACATGTACTGCCAGCCTCTGGAAGCAAGCGTCAAACAAAAAGCGCATGTATCGCCATGGGGAACCCATGCGAACTGTGCGCCATCTCTCATTGCATTTTTTAAAGTTGTATCCGCTCCCACTTGCTTCACAAGCCGTGCCATTGTTGCTGGCACTTTTTTCTGTGACTGTTTCATTGTTCCGTGAACCGCTTTTGCCACCTCTCCATATTCCGGAAGGCTGGCCATTTCCGCTGTTGGAACAATCACCCCATGCGCTGCTGCCGTTGCTTCATACATCCGGCACGACAAAGCACCAATAGCCTGTCCATAATGAGAAGCCAATGCAAAGGCATAATCTAAGAGTGCCTTGTCATCCTTAAATCCGTTCTTCTGGATCCACTGCGTCATCAGGTTTGCCGCCTGCTGGCTGATCTGGGACATTTGATGGATGTACTTCACCCACGCTTCTGTTGATATCTGCATTGAACTCCTCCGTCAGTATCTGTTCTCCTCTTGCGCGCTGTTCCTGTGATCGGATGCGTCTGATATCTGCCTGATCAAAACCAATCATTTCAAGAAAAATATCCGTTTGCGCAAATCCTTCTCTTGCAGATGCAATTTTGATAGCAGCATCAGCGGTTGACGCAAGGCTCGGCATGGCCGGATTTTTAAAATGCGCCATCATTCTCTGCGCATCCTCTGGCAATACATTTGGCAGCATATCCATCTCAATTGCCAGCGCCATCCTGGCAATTCTATGCAAAGCATCACCATTCGATCTGTTTAATTGCTCAGCCATCAAGATCAGTGTCTGTGATTGTGCAATGATCGCATCGCTAGATGTAGGATTGGCATCATTGATCACGCCAGTATCCGTTACTGTCAGACCCGTTGCTGCAGAATACTGAGTGGCCAGCATACGAAGCATCTGCACATGAGGTTCGATGTTTCCCTGCGCTAACTGACCATAAGTTGGCTTTTCGCCCGTTTCCGGGTTATATGTACTGTAAAGGATGCTTCCGACGTACTGCTTGAATCTTTGGTCAACCAATGCATCATATTGCTCATCAGAAACACCCAGCAAATACTTCTGTGGAGATGTCGCAAACTCAAGCCCAATCGTCGCATTTGCTACTGTTCTGACGTATCCCTGAATGAGTCGTCTTACTGGTTCTTTTAATCTTGACCGGCCAAACGGTTTTCCACTTGTGGCATCCCAGATAAATGCAACCATCATTGGTTCACCAAAATCATGCGGATATTGCGTCGCATACCATGTGCCACCGTCTCTGTCTAATTGCCAAGTGTCTGTTGATGTATAAAAATTGACATGTTCAGGAGACCAGTCAATATCTGACTCATCTCTTCTTCCATCTTCAAATGCAAACCCGCAGTCAATACGTCCTTCAGAAGCATCCCATAATGCTGCCGCACAATGTGGCGAATAGAACTTAATGCGCGCGCTATCCTTCGTACCTGAAGCAGCCGCAAAAGAGCAACCATACTTTAGTTCTTCTTTTACAGCCTTGTTATACTCAGCGATCAAATGATTGCGTCCGATGATATCATCCATAATTTCTGATTTTGTTCCATTTTCCGTCACGAATCCATCGAACATAGAACGTGCCGCAAGGACATCCACCGTTTTTGCGCCCCAGGCGCAGCCAATCTCCAATCTGCCAAAATCTGTTGGCAACGCAATACCAAGATTAACCTCTCTCAGTGTAATCTTGCCATTATAATATCGTCGTTTTAATCGATTGGAGGACTTATGATAATCGTATACCATTTTCAATTCATTCAGTTTCTGCCATTCCTCTGGCGGAAGCCCCTTAACATAGCCAAAATTCAATTCCATTATCCGACCCTCATCTTTCTTCCAGGATTTCTTTTTGACGTCCGACATCCCCAAAGCGCTAACGCTGCCGCTTCAATCGGCGTGGACGCATCACCACCGAATCCCCATCCTCCGGCTATGGGTCTTTTGACGGACGTTATCGCTGATTCGTTCAATATCTCCTGCTGCCTGTACCATGTAACTGATTGTTCGTTGATTTCCTGCACTAATTGACTGGCTGCAGCTATTACATCTTTTCCAGATGGCCTGATGACAGAATTTTTATACCGCCATGTTTTTGATATTTTTTCAATCAAAAAATCAACGCCATTTCTGCCATCAATCACCACACATGCGGCCGTCTTATATCTTGTAATCAACCAATCCGCCAGCCATTGGACGCCTCTGTCCGTCGTTTTGAGTTCTATCAACGATATTCTTGCTGGTGTATTTTCCGGACAAACCGCACCGCACAATGCAACCGTGGAACCATCGGACGAAAACTTGATACCATATGCCGTTTTTCCCTCCGGCTTTATCAGATTAGACGCGCATGATGTCCATTTTTCTTTATCAATGGCATAATCATGATCATTATTTACTGGTGACCACCAACCAAGACGTTCTCTCGCAAAAGTATCCGGACTCATCTGCTGCAGCTCTCCTTCAATGCTCGTTGCCTTCATCCGTCTTCCAAGTGCTGGATTAGCCAGAGCCCATCTGCTTCTGTCAGAAACATCGCCAATTTCCGGAACAGAGAATTCTGTCCAAGCAGTTGTTTTATTTTCGCCATCCAGTGTTTTTTCTCTCAGCCTCCGGAATACATCCCCTGTACAGTTTTCGTCTGGCGGTGTTCCGAGATAAATCGTCTGAGGATTTTTTGACGCTGATATCGCCGGAAGAAAAGAAGCCTGCTGCTCTGATGTCAGTTCCTGTGCTTCATCAAAAATCAGGCAGTCGCCATGAAGGCCACGACCACCATTCCTTGTCCGGGCAACAAATACAACCCTTGCACCATTTTTTAAAATGACCTGTTCACGCCCAAGTGCATTTTTGAACTCTTTGACATACTTTCTAAGTCCTCTCGTTTCAAATATGCTTTTAATCTCCATGAATGTTTCTGTCGCTGTTTTTTGTAAATGAGCTGTATAGATCACCCATTCATGATACAAAACCATACCCGCCACAATCCGACCAGATGTGATGCATGTCTTTCCGTTCTGTCTCGGAACAGACAGACCGCACGCCCTTGACGACCAAGTTTCCACATCACTTCTCCCCATCCAGTCATCAAGAATATTGCTTTGCCACGGATCCGCATAGAGGCGCCCAATCGATAGCACTTTGACAGCGTCCTGCCCGTCGGTGTATTCGTACTCCGGGCATATCCTAGCGGACGGCACCTGACTTCCCATCAGCCGTTCTTGCTGTAAGGATTTCGCCGATCTCGTCGTCATTTCTATCAACTCCCTCTATCTCTTCAATTTCTTTGATCGTATCGCGATACTGTTTTGACAGTTGTGGCAGTGTTTTTAACCCATCTTTATTTTTCTCACACAAGTCGATTTGTTTGGCTAAAATTCCGGCAAGATTTTTTAGCTGTTCAAGTCTTGAGCCGGTACGGGCCACAGTAGCCATTTTCCCTGATTTTGCCATATTTTCCCACCCCTTTTAAATTATCTGTGTGTAAATCGGCGCTGGACGGCTGGGACGTGCCTCCGGCACCTGGCGGGGTACCCTCCCCACCCTTCTGGCAATCGTCAGATTTTTTAACATTTTTGTGATTGTTCACACCTCACAAAAAGCTACCATTTTCCATCAATTACATTGACTCTTTTGTTTATTTTTCTCAACTCTTTCATTGTTTTGTTGCTTTTCATTGCATTGCAACAATAATGTGCTGCTTGAAGGTTGTTCCAGTCCTGCGCGGCTGCTGCCTTCGAAGGGTAACCGAACTCTTTCCACCTCGACACAGGCTTAATCTCATCGATCACAAAAGACAAAGGATGATCATTATCGCTCGGCTCATCATAATGGATGGGGCCTAATTTTCCGCGGCATATTCCGCATGGTCCCCCTATGGCTTTTAACCTGGCCCGGTGCTTTCTCCTTAGGTTGCCATTTGCACTCCTGGGATTTTTATTTTCCCTCACGCCTATTGATACCCCCTGTCTTCTGTAACTAAGCCGTCATCAGGAATCGAACCTGAGCTTCAATAGAATGGAGGAACTGCTTGTGCTCTACCACTGAGCTATGACGGCATGTAAAAGGCGCCCGTTGAATACCGGACGCCACGCACCATATGAAAAAACTGTCAAGGTTATCTCCCAAACCTCAGTGTAACTATATCACGCTTTTACTATGACATTCTATGACATCTTTCAAGTCGATGCCATCTAATGCCTGTGAATGAATGCGATGAACATGTCGCCATGTATATCCAAGTTTTGCAGCGATATCTTCCCAAGACATACCCTTTATGTACCGGCATATCAGCAGCGCTCTCTGGTTATCATCCTCTACTCTTCGGATCCTGTCTGATATGCTCTCATACAATCGGACTTTTTCAAGCTGCCATTCTTTCAGCCTGGTCAGTTGTTCATCCATCCGGGCCACGTATGCCGATAAATCACTGTGATTAGAACCATGCGGCATCCCATCAAGGACTAGTGATGGAAACATCCTGCTTTCCCGAAGACGCTGTATCTCATCAAGAATCAGCTGTTCTTCACGGACAGCTTTTCGATACCTGTTCAGCCACGTGATTTTTATGTGATTTTCTTCTTTTTTTGATGTTTCCATCTACATCCCCTCCCACTCAAAGCGGGACGGCATAACGTCGTCCCTGATTAATTGTTATTTACTTGCTACATTTCACGTTCTTTTCTAATCCGTGCTGCCCATCTTCGCCATTTTGAATTATCACAGGATTCAAAAATTGGAATACCAACCGCATCAGCTGCCACCAACACATCTGCAAGCTCTTCAATTAGCTGCTCCGATGCAATCGATACATGTGTCGTTGTTGGATTGTCGGAAAGCTTTTCAGCCCTGATCAGCTTCAATGCCGCCTGTGACAGTTCTGCTGCTTCTTCTGCAAGTTGTTCCAGTAACGTTCTTTTGTCGATATGTTCAAGCACATAGAATTTATCGTCAATATAACCCATTTCATTCACCCTCCTCGTATCGTTCCGGCAGCGGCATCCAGGCATCTACAAAAATTCCGTAACTTGAACAACACAATCCACCATCACCACCGATATAATAGGCACCGCCACCATCTTTATCTACGACATATTGACTAATTTCATGAGCAGCAGCATTTGCGAAATTCAACAGGATGTATTCACTGTAACCTTCTTCGTCAACTTCCGGCGGATTCTCAGCCGAGATCCACTGCATTTTCTTGTAGAATTCAACTGCTTTTTTGATGAATTCAAAGTCTTCTTTTGTAGTATAGTCAACAGTCGCGTACGGCTCTTTATATTCCCTCAATGTTCCGTCATCATTAAAAGTAAAAATCATACCTTCCATACCATCCTCCTATAAACCAAGTCGTTTAACAAGCTCATCCTCAACTATCTCCATCATTCCGTGAACGAGATTTCTCTGATCAGACGTATTATCGTTCCTGATCATCTCAAAAACACATTCGAATACGGACGGCAATGCATTCAGTAGGATGTATAAATCAATAATGCTACCAGGCATCTCGCAGTTACTTTTAACTTCTGCTTCAAGCGTTCCTTTTGGCTTTTTTATCAGCATTGCAATGTCATTATCCTTCAGGATTTTATCCATAATTTCACAAAAACTATCAATATCCATGTTCATCTTCGTTCTTCCTGTTCCTTCCAAAGTTCTATAAAATCAATACCAAGCTCTTTCTTCATTTCCTTTGCGAGTTCCACAAAATATTCCGGATCGTCCTCAACATACTTGACGCTCTGATTGACAAAATCAAGATATCTGTTGATACGTTTCTTGCCAAATCCGCAGAATCTTTCGAGATAATCCACACTGATCAGAATAAAGATCCTAAAAGCTTGCATAACATTCTCTTCTTGTTCTTCCTTGTGTCGTCTGGCATATTCCGGATTGTTCCGTATAATGTCATCGATCTGCTTCTTCATCCTGGAACGCTGCTTATCGCGCTCTATCCTGTTCATCTCAATCCTCTTCCCTTATCGTGTCATACAGTTTCTCCCGGCTGTTCCACTTGACCGCTACAGGTGTACCACATTCAATGCAATTGACATCAAATGCAAATTCTGTCATATTGGTGAAGTAGTGAGATGTTCTGCCACATTCACAGTTCAGCCAGAGATGAGATAGGTTCTTTAAAGGTGTTTCTGTACCACATTCAGAACATCTATAACTTTTAATGATCTTCTTGCTGCAGAAGCTTTTTATTTCTCCACAGTGCTGACATTTTATGTACAGGAAGCCCTTGTAGCCATCATATTTCGATGCGGTGTCTGATCCCTCCTGATCAGTTCCGTTCTGATCAGGTCCTTCCCGGTCAGACAAGATATCTGTTTTCTTAAAATCAGCGACAGTTGCTTTTGTTTTGCCTGGGGCAATCCTCTTCGCATTCATCACTGCCCCCCCCGGAAGGTTTCCGGCCAATAAGGTGACACACTATTTCGTTAAAAAGCTTATCGCTCTGATCAGAATCTGTTTTTAAGGTGAATCTTTTATTTTCTGTCGTAATCGTGATCATATCTATTCTCCAATCTTAACTCCATCTTCCAACAGCAAGTCAACATACTTGAATGCACTTACACATTTACCAACCTGTACTGCGAAGATATGTTTGTATTTACCAATTATCGGGCATCTCTTTGCCGTGTTGTATGTATAGCCATCTTCATCTTCTACGTTATCGACAAGTACTGCATCTCCAACACTCAGACTATTCATAACTTCATCTATCATCTCAAAAGTTATCCTGCCGGCTGGAGGCTTCCGCCTGCCGGTTGTACGATAACCATGACCCATGTCCGTGTTATTAATAATGGCACTCACATAGCGTTGTGATAATCCTTTAGTACCGGCAATATCTTTTCTGGTCATACCCTGTTCGAAATACATTCGCTTAACTTCCTCGCGTTCGGCTTCGCTAATTTTCATAAGAGCCTCCTTTCTACCTTGCCGGATATCTGTACTTCCAGCATGTCATAATATAGTAATGCTGTCCGGATATGCTCAGGCTTATCACCTGCCCGTCTGGCAATACCACGCAAAGCATTGAATGCCTTTTCCCAATCCTCAGCTGTATCCGTCATATGCGTACGACAATTGTCATACACTTTTTCAAATTGTGTCATTAAATCCATCTATTTGCCCTCGTCTGTAACAGTCAGTATCAGATTATATCCCTCAGTAACTCAAATCCGTTACCACCTTAAAGCCTTTATTTATACGGTTTTGCGCTATTTTGTAACAGGGTAACATGCGTTTTGTTATCTATGAAAAGAAAAATATATTTTATCTCCGGAAAAATATATATATTTTTTTCTCCCTATATAGCATGATTTTTGGTTGATACCGCTGTTACATTGTTACGTTATTTGAATGGCAGTTCTACATTATCCGCCTGCCTAAAGCCGTCTTCGTCGATATCTGCATCCAATTTAAGCCAGACGCAGCGGTTGTTCTTGCCGGCAATCTTCTTCTGTCTGGTCGGATTACCAAGCGAATCAGACATGATCAGCTTGTTTCTGGCTGCCCATGATAGGAAAGAAGCCTTGGAAAATCCACCGTTTCTGCACAGCTCGTCAAATGCCCGGTTGTAAAAGATGGCATATCCGTCTTCAAGAACGCCCCATTTTTCTATATTGCCGTCCGATTCAAAACGGACATGATTCATCGCTACTTTATCTTGAATATATTCATAACAGCGCACGTTGTCTGAAACAATCTTCCTGTCTGTAAGCAGCTTCTCAGCTTCTTCCAGGGTGATATTACAATCGTCCTTAAAGATGTATTCTGTTGCGATCCTGTCTGCTGTGAGGACAATAGAGAGGGACAACGCCTGTTTCTCCATCTTGTCATTAGACTGCAGTTCCTGTTTGAACACTTCCTGCGCGGCACGGATTTTCTCGATACCCATCTTTTTAACGATTGCGATAAAGGCTTTGCCGGCATAACCATAGTTTTTCTTTACAATCTCGGCCGTTTTGCCAGGATCCTGAAATACTTTTTCACCGCATTCTACTTCTATAATCCTGTTGATTGCTCCTCCCTGTTCTACATAAGCAGACAACGGACGTTCCCCATTGCAAATGATCACATTGCGCCACCGGTTTTCCCTGTTGATGCCTAGATCCTTGTTGGAACGGCTCTTGCCCTTTCCGGAACAAAGATCATAAACAACACCTTCAAAGTTATCCCGAATCCTGGCCGATGTCTTACTGGTATCATCTAAAAGCATCGGCAGATTGTTCAGCATATCCGCTTTTGCTTCCAAAGCAACGTCCGTACTCTTAAAATCGCCTATGTACTGTGATTCATCGGGATTTGCCCAGACAGATGCAGCAACCATCAGAGACACCGTCTTACCGCCTTCCGTTTCTCCCCACAGGTCTACAAAAAATGGGAGCCCGCCTAGCGGCTGCAGTAGTACACTTGCAAAGGATGCAGCCAGCAAAAACTTCACTTCCATTCGGCCAGACCGGCGCAATGACCGGATATGTTCCAGCCACACTGCTGCGGATCCGCGTTCTGTAATGGCATCAAATATATTCTTAAACCGGAAATCCCCGTCAAAAACAATGTCTGTATCATAAGGCAGAAACTCCTGACCGTGCCATCCAAGCTTGCTGCTGGAGTACTGCATGGCGATGTAATCATCGTTTAGGTTTTCCACATCTGACAGATATTTGACCAGAAGCTTTGCATTCTCGCTTGTAACGGAAATGCCTCTTCCTGATAGAGCAACAATCTTATTTGCCGATGTGATCATTGTTTTTGGCACTGTAATCTCATCCCATCGGCCGTTCCGAAAATAAGCCAGTTTGATCTGTTCTTCGCCGGTCTCAAGGTTCTTCATCCGCTCCACAGGAAGTATAGGATGATAGCAGGCCACCTGATCAATAGAACTATTGGACTGGCTGTATATGCCGCTCAATTTCGCGATCCATGCACCGCATGCCAGTTCATCATAAGGACCTTGAAAATTCGTATAATTATCCAATGTACAGATCTGGTTCTCTTGCATTTTCTTCTGCTTCATTTCTTTGTCCGCTTTCTCGTAAGCTGACAGCAGATCTTTAAAATCCTGCGCCACCTTAAGTACTTTTGCCCGCTCTTTCAATGCAATCTTTAAGCGTGTCCTTTTTACCTGATCCTGCATATCCAGCAGCTCCGTGAAAACAGATTCGTCCAATATGTCGTCAACAGTCATTTCATCTAAAGGTTTCATCTCCTGCCACACCTCCCTTCTTGTGGATTTGCTCGTATGTTATCAATTCTTTTTGCAGGGCATTGTAGCTTTCACACCACTCATCACTGAGAGGCTGCGAACGGCTTATAGATGTCCTGTAGATATCAATCAGGTTAATGTTGTGCTGAACCGTTTCCTGCCTCTTTTGCTCCCGAATCCGGCGTTCTTCCTTAGCTTTCTGGGACTTATAAACGGCCAGCCTTGCTTGGGCCTTAGAGCGTTTTTTTTTGCACTCATATTCACCGCCGAGAAAAAGAAAGGCCTCTTTAAAGCTCATGCCGTCCATTTTGCGGACGAAATCAAACACATCGCCTGCTGCGCCACACCCGAAACAGTAAAAGCTGTCTTTATAAATCTTCAAAGAAGCATTTCTGTCGCCCTTATGGAACGGACACACGATAAAACCGGCCCTGTTAGGATAAAGCCCATATCTTTCAACCAGTTCCTCCATAAATACGGTTCTTTTTATTTCTTCAGATGTCATATGTGCCGCCTAGAATCTGGATAATTCTTTTCCCCGTTTCTTCCTTGTCGCAGAACAAAAACTTGCACCCGTATTTCCGTTCTTGGGTCTGAAGGATCTTGCAAAGTGTCTCGCCTGTAGTAGCCTTTGTCTCGACTTCTTCCCAACGTCCTGTATCCGGATTCTTTCGGCGCTTCCAACGTCTTGGATTCTCCCAGAACATGACATCAGCCATACTCTTGATACCTTTACCGTGTTCACATAGAAAAATCAGCTGGATCTCATTCCGCTGTGCTAGAAGCATTTCCCTCCGGAATCTTTCATGGTCAGAAGTTACGTTGCTGCACAACTCGGACAGATTCTGTTTTCGGTCAACAATTACGCGGGGATTGTCGTAATTCATGTAATCCCCCACCAGTAACTTGCTGATAGGATGCTTGATGTCCTGCCGGTCAAATTCGGCCAGGATCTTTTTGATCGCCCGGGCCTTTTCCCGGCTGTCAATCTGTATGATCATGTTTCATGTCTCCTTTTAGCTAAATGGCAGCTCTTCATCGAGTTCGGTTGGAATATTCATCCAGCCATCTGCGGACTGTGCCTGATTCGGATTTGACCGGCCCGCTGCTCCTTGAGTATTCTGCTGTCCGCTTTCGCTGCCTTTGCTTTCGGCAAAAGCTACCGTCTGGGCAATGACATCTGTCGTATAGACTTTTGCCCCGTCTTGATTTGTATAACTGCCTGTCTGGATAGAACCAACCAGCTCCATCTTTTTGCCTTTCCAGAAATATTTTTCGATAAATTCTGCAGTTTTTCCGAAGGCTTTACAATTAATAAAATCCGCTGTCGGTCCGTTGTCGCTTTTATACTGGCGATCAACAGCGAGGGTAAACCTCGCTATCGTATGGCCATTGTCTGTATACCGGACTTCCGGATCTCTTGTTAATCTTCCTGTCAGCTGTACACTATTCACGCGGTGTCACGTCCTTTCCGTCCGGTGTCTTTTCAAATTTCTTCATAACAGCTTTATATTCAGTGATTGTCATTTCACTTACTTTCTTTGCTTTTACGGCACGCATCCCGAGGATTGCTTCATCGCTTACTCCGGTTCTGATCTGCTGTTCACGGATGGTCTGCAACATAACCGGTGTGATTCTTTCTTCTGTGGAAACATCCTGGCTTACTTCCGGCTTCTGCTCAGATGCTGGCTTTTGCGCCGGCTGCTGCTTCGGTGCAGCTGTCTGCGTGACGATCTCTTCTGCAGGACTGTTTGCATCCGGATCCTGCATCTCTTCTGTTGGGATGCAGAACACTTGAAAGCATGCATATTTATATGCTATAGACATGGCCTTGTTTGTTCCCTTGTCCCCCATGTCCATGGCTTCACCGTAAATAATCGTTTCAATATGGCTGCCATCACTGGCATAGAAAGTAAATTTTACTTTCAGCATAACTTTTACGATGGTGGCGCCTTTACTGGTCTTTCCTACTTCCGTGCATTCTCGCTGCAGGATGAGCGGAACAATAAATACACCATTTTTGGCCAGTGCCGGATTCAGGGCATTAAAAACATCATCCACTGATCTGTATTTGAATCCCTGCTGCCGGTTAACCTTGTCTTTTCCGACAGCACCGACATCAGCAATAACTTTTGGAATAGCCTCATAGATCAGGCCGCTTGATGAATTACTCATTCTCGTCTCTCCTCTCGAAAAAGATACCAATACTGTTAAATACTATTTCAACCTGTTCCAGTTCTTCCGGTGTGGCCACGACTCTGTAAAATACTGTCCGTGTATGCGGCTGTTCAAATGGCAGGTCATCTACTGTAAAACCTTCTGTATCAAATCCAGATTCTTCAGGTGCTTCCGGTTCTGGAATATTATGTACAGACACCTGCTGCTTTCTGGCAGCTTCTTCCGCTGCCTTTTTGCGTTCCTCTTCACGGATACGCTCTTCTGCAGCAATCCGTTCACGCTCTTCCTGACGGATTCTCTCAAGCTCCTGCCGACGATTCTGTTCTTCCTTAGCCCTTTGACGTTCTTCTTCACGCTTCAGAATCTCTTCTTTCTGGCGTTCATAAGCGGCGATTACTATAGAAGCTTTTGCCAAATCATGTGTCTTTTTATATTCCTCAAGCGCCTTCGGAACAGCTTCAGATGTATTGGCTTTAATAACTTCAATATCATTCCGGATACGGCTAACCTGTCCGGTCAGATCGGTTTTCCATGCTTTGGTGGAAGTTGAAGCGTTTTCCCAATGGCTGTCGTAAATCTGATCAAGAGAAACATACTCCAGCAGATCAGATGCGATATCTCCAAAGAATTCTTCAATCTCTTTGCGTCGTGCTGCCTTTCTTTGTTCTTCCATTTCCTTGATCTGGGCATCGATCAGACTGATAGGTTCATCAATCAGCTGCAGAAGTTCTTTTGCTCTGGACTCAAACTCTTCGTAAGGTCCCATCCATTCTTTTTTTACTTCCTTACGGCGGTCATCCAGTGCCTTTCTGATTTTTCTCAGTGTTGCAAGTTCGCCTTTCGCCTGGGTCTTATACTCTTCAGAAAACTTCGCGTTTTTATATAATTCCATAGACTGCGCCAGTACTGCTTTTTGTTCCTCAAAATTTGTATCGATTTTGCCTGGTATGATATTGGCCAGGATTCTCAGTTCATTCATTATTTATCTCCCTTCTGACTAAGACCGAGAAGCGCTCTCAGTGGCTTCGCGTCAATATAGCTGTCTTCTTCAAGTGCAATGATAGCCGTAATATTGGCCAACGTCGCAAGTGCTCTGATTCCTTCGTTATGCACGCTGATTGGCACCTGGATGTAGTAATCCTCCTCTTTGACAGGACTGATTTTTGTGTTATAATCATCTTGAAGTATTTTTTCTTTTTTGGCTGACTGGCTGGCGGGCTGGTCGGCCTTTCTGTTATCAATAATCATCTTGTTCTAACCTCCTGTTTAATTCTGATAATTTTGCGGATGTTTCCCGCATTTTTGCCTGTAACTCTATGTATTGCTTTTGCATCTGGTTATATTCAGATATCAGCTCATAATACTCTTGCGGCTTTTCAATCTTCTTCATAGTATCTCTCGGCACTGGCCATGATCCCGAAGAAACCACCAACCATAATAAAGAAACATACAACCAGCAGCAACTGCCACCAACGTTCAACCACATCCAGTCTCAAAGACAAAAAGATGCCTGCTGCCATGTAAGCTATGCATGTAATCTCACAGGCTGTCAGTTTAGATGGATTCGTTGTTGACTTTCGTTCTTCCTCCACCTGCACCGGGTGATACGGTTCTGTTTTCCTGGTGGCATTCATTCTAGCCACTGGCGGATAATTAAGACTGCTCATTTTGTACCTCCTTATAATGGCTGCGGCTTTCTAATAAAAGCCACTCTTATTTCAAGTGCATCAAGAATCGCATATAACTCTTCAATCGTAAACCTCCCTGGTTCCCCAAGTTTGGTTGTCAATGTCTTTGTTGAAAACTGTGCCTTTACCGCTATCTGCTCAGGGCTTTTATGATAACGGACCATCTCTCCTTTTATCATGCTGCTGATGAAATCTTCCCGTTCCTTTTTCTTTGGAACAGAAACTAATGATTTTGCCATGCTCTCCGCCTCCTTAATAAAATGTACGTATTTGCATAACACACACATCGTAATTCGGATTTCTCCGCTGAATAACTTCTTTCAACTTCTCAGCCTTTTCTCTGGTAAACTTCAATGCCCGATGAATGGCATTATCAAACGACGGACCGCCATTCTCTCTGCCGACAAGAACATAAATCTTATCCTTCTGGTAGATGGCTACTGTGAATTCTTCTTCCATGGTTATCCCCTCCTCTCCCGATAAATAAAAACTTTCTTGTAAACAGTCACTGAGTTTGCTATAATTTTCCTAACAAATGATGAAAGGAATGATTGTAATGTCTGAAGATATTACTAATAAAATTAGTCTAGTGAATCTCCCCGAATCAGCCGATAATGCCTTAAAAAACTTAACTGATGCACCTACTCAAAATATCGGAAAAACAATTGGTGATGTCTGGTATCTTGTTTTTGGTGGAATATCCCATGCTGCAGATAAAAGACGCATGAAATATGCCTCGGACTTGAAAAAATATGAATCTGAATTGGATGAATCCATTGGTCAAATCCCAGAAGATAAAAAAGTTGAACCCTCTATTCAAGTAGCGGCTCAAGCCCTTGAAAACTCAAAATACTGCATTTCATCAGAAGAACTTAGAAAGCTTTTTGTGAATCTCATTTCTCACTCAATGAATGCGGACTACGAACAATATGTACATCCATCTTTTTCAGAGATAATCAAGCAAATGTCACCATTAGACGCTAAAGTACTACAATATTTCAAGACATCCGCTGAACAACCAATTGTTAACTACAAGATACAATTACCATCAGGCTCCAAAACTTTAGAAGAATATGTGTATTTTTCTCCGGATCAATGTCACCAATTTTCGTATGCAGCGTCCATTTCGTCACTGGTACGCTTCGGATTATTAACTGTAAATTTCATGGAGCATTTTACAGATAATTCGTATTACAAGATTTTTGAGAATTTCCCACACTATCATCATCTCAAAAAAACTTATGAAGATGAAGAACACGGAAAACATTTAGTTACTGAAAAAGGAGTCTGCGCATTGACGCCTTTAGGAAAACAATTTGTTAAGGCCTGTTTACCATAGACTTTACTTCTTCAACAAACTTTTTTGTTTTATTACACATGTCATCTACATGGCCATTCACTATCTCAAAGTAGTGGGTGGCCAGTATTTTTGTCACGATGATTGATACAATCGCTGAAATTAATGCTGTGCCAATATATGACATCTCCTATCCCTCCTCTCCGTGTTGCATTTTTGGGACAGATGGCTTAAAAAAAATATCCACCGGATCCTTTAAATGGAGAATCTCTGATATTTTAATTACCTCTTCCAAAGTAAAAGAATTTCTCCCATTAAGCTTTGAATTTAATGACTGTGGTGAGATCTCTAAATATTCAGCCATCTTGGCCTGAGAAATTCTTGCCTCTGTCATTTTCCCTTTTAATTTATCAAACGACATCCTGTTCGCTCCTTTCGTTGCATATTTGGGATATTTGTATCATACACCAAGTACTCTCCACTGTCAACCCATATTTGCAACATTTTTTTAATTTTATGTAAATATATGTTGCAAATATGAAAAAATAGTTTATAATAGCCTTATACGGAGGTGTAAAATGAGCGACAAAGAAATTAGCGATAAAATGCTAGATATAATGAATAGAATGAAGCAACGACGCGAAGAATTGGGCATGTCATACCAGGCTTTGTCTGATAAAGTTGGTATAAGTAAATCGACGCTGCAACGATATGAAACAGGTTCTATCAAAAATATGCCTGTAGACAAGTTAGAAGAAATTGCCGATGCGCTTAGAGTATCGCCTGCATACCTTATGGGATGGGAAGAATCGGCTACTACGCCAACTACAATTGCAGCTCATTTCGATGGTGACGAATACACAGAATCCGAACTGGATGAGATCCGCCAGTTCGCAGCATTTGTAAAGAACAAAAGAAAATAGATACACATACCAGAGTGGGAGGTGTCTTATGAACACATATGAAAAACTCCAAGATAAGGCCTGCAAGGACGGTATTGATGTGATAGATTATCCGTTCAATAGCAATAGAATCGATGGGTTGTATTGCGACGGCACGATTGCTATCAGAAAAGATATTGAAACATCGGCCGAAAAGGCATGTGTCTTGGCCGAAGAACTTGGTCACTACTATACCAGTCATGGAAACATTATCAATATGAACGATGTAAAAAGCAGAAAACAGGAACATCAGGCAAGGGAATGGGGCTTCAATAACCGGATCGGGCTTCTCGGTATCATCCGTGCTTTCGAACACGGCTGCCGTAACCGATACGAAACGGCTGAATACCTGGAAGTAACTGAAGAATACTTGGAAGAAGCACTGAAATGCTATAGAAGCAAATATGGAGTATATAAGGTCGTTGATAATTATGCAATTACTTTTATTCCGAATTTAGCCGTTACAAGGATATTATAGAGTTAAAGATGTAAGGGGGATTTTTTTATGGGATTTTCTGATATATTTAAGAGTAAACAATATAAAAGTGAACTTGAAGCATTGCAACAAAAATATGATGAGTTACAGGCGCTACTTACGCCTGAAATGAGAAATGCACTGGCTCTTCAAGAGAAGATACGAGAACTGGAGCAAAGCATTCAATCAGAGCAAAAAGAAATAGAATCTCTTGATAAAGCTATTGCGGATAAGCAAAACCATATCAGCTTATTGGACAACACAATCTCAAACAAGAAATCTGAAATCGTGTCTCTTGATGATGAAATTTTGGTTCAGGAATTTGGACTTTATGAACCTTATTTTGATTTTGCAAATGCATTGGACTACAAAGAAGAGCTTGCAAAAATCCGCTCAAAACAAAAGGAATTGATAAAAAATAAAACAGCCGTTTCCGGAGCTACAGAATGGACGGTAAATGGGAGCGCGTCAAAAGGCAAAAAAATGGTATCTGACACACAGAAGCTTTTACTACGAGCCTTTAATACTGAATGTGATGAGCTTGTTGCTAAAGTAAAGTATACCAATTTCGATGCTTCTCTTAATAAAATTTATAAGTCTGCTGAAGCTATATCAAAACTTGGAACAATTATGCATATATCTATCAACTCCAATTATCTCGATTTAAAAATAAAAGAGTTACGTTTAGCATTTGAGTATCAGCAGAAAAAGCAGGAAGAAAAGGAAGCTCAAAAAGCTGCACGTGCTGAAATGCGAGAAGCCGCTCGATTGCAGAAAGAAATTGAAGCGCAGCGTAAAAAGATTGAAAAGGAACAGACACATTACCAGACTGCATATGATCACCTTCTTCATCAAATCGAGCAAAATCCAGGCAATGCCGATTTGTTAAAGAAGAAAGATGAATTGGAGAATCAATTAAATGACATCGATAAGGCTATGAAGGATATCGACTACAGAGAAGCTAATCAACGTGCCGGTTACGTCTATGTTATATCCAATATCGGTGCTTTTGGACCGAATGTTTACAAAATCGGAATGACCAGAAGATTAGACCCTCAGGACCGTGTTGATGAATTAGGTGACGCTTCTGTCCCATTCAATTTTGATGTTCATGCCATGATTTTCTCTGACGATGCACCGGCTTTGGAAGCTGCGCTCCATAGAGCATTTGAAGATAGAAAATTGAATATGGTTAATACTAGACGTGAATTTTTCAATGTTACTCTGGACGAAATCAAAGAAGTAGTCAAGAAAAGCTTTGATAAAACTGTAGAATTTATTGACGTTCCAGATGCAGAACAATATCGTATCAGTCAGAAAATGCGTGAACATCAAAGCAAATAGCCCTCGGAACTACATACTTTGATTAAATCGCTCTAGTGTTTTAATAATAAAATTCAAAGGGGAAATGTAATATGAAAAAGAAAATCACAACTGCTATGCTTATTGCCGCAATGTCTATGTCCATTATGGCATGCGGTGGAGCACCAAAAGAAACTACTGCTCCTACAGAGGCTCAGACGACAACTACAGAAAGTGTTGCTGCAACTGAAGCATCCGAAATTGTATCTGAGTCAGAAGCACCTGCCGAAGTTGGATATTACACTATCTATTCATCGCAGTCCGGATCAGATGAAACAATTGCCAAAGAAACTCTCGAAGGAATGGGAGTGACAGCAGACAACACAAACTTAACATTAGATGCAGATGGAACTGTAACAATGATGAATGTTGGTGAAAAATTGACAGGCACATGGGATGACGGCAAAATGACTGTCGGAAACACAGACTATACATACAGCCTGGAAGGCAATATGCTGACATTGAAATCTGGCGATGTAACATTTGTTTTTGAAAAAGATACGGGCGATACATCTGCTACCGATGCGGGAAAAGACTTAGCAGACGGCAATTATTCCGATATGGGTGATGGAACAATGTATTTAAGCACAGTCGGCGGAACAACAGAGAATGACAATGTTCCTGTTCTGTTTGAAACTTCAGATACTGTTCTTGAGACAATCGAAATTGACACAACAGGCTTTGACGGTTCAAAATTATCATATATCTATATCGATGGCATGTTAAATACCAAAGAACAACTAGGTGATTCCCAGAGCAGCATCAGCCTTGAAAAAGATGCCCTTGCCGAAGGAACACATAAAGTAGAAGTCGTTCAGTATGCTACAAACGAGCCGGACGGCACAATGGTAACTTACAAAACGGCATCCTATGAAATTCAGTACAAATAAACAGCAGGCCCTATAAATAGCAAAACCGCCCGGTGTCCCCACACCGAACGGCTTCACATAGATTTCTTGTACAAGTCGAAGCTTGTGATCAATACATCCTAGACAAGTGTATTGTATCACAAAAATCCGGCACCGTACAGGTGTATTTTTTATACCCATTTTTAAGATTGGAGTGATACATATGGCAACACCTAAAAAACTTCCTTCAGGCAACTGGCGTGTCCGTGTCTATGATTATACTGATGAATCTGGTGTCAGGCGCTACCGCTCTTTCACTGCTGCAACGAAGAAAGAATGTTCTTACATGGCAGCGGAATTTTCACAGAACAAATCCCGCATTGCTGCAGGTGACCTGACCGTTGCCGAGGCTATTGATGAATACATACGTGTCAAATCAGAAGTTTTATCTCATAGTACGATCAGGGGTTATCAGACACAGCGCAAAAACTACTATAAAAGTATCGAAACCATACGGATTCGGACATTGACTACGCCTGTCGTACAGGAATGGATCAATCGTCTGGCAGGAAGACTTTCACCGAAAACTGTATCCAACGTGAACGGATTGTTGATGGCTGCACTTGCCATGTTTGCTCCGGAACTCAAGATCAGCGTAACTCTGCCAAGAAAAATACCGGCACAACTTTATACACCATCTGATTCAGATATAAAAGCTTTGTTGGCTGCCATTGATGATGACGAGCTTTACTTGGCTGTCTTACTAGCCGCCTTCGGTCCATTGCGCCGTGGCGAGCTGTGCGCCTTAGAAAGCAGTGATATACATGATAACTATATAACTGTCAATAAATGCATGGTAAAGGATTCTGACGGCATCTGGCACGTTCAGCCGCGTCCAAAAACAGATGCTTCCTTCCGTACAGTAGACTTCCCGGAATTTGTCATTGAACACATTCCCCAAAAAGAAGGCCGGATTTTTGACTGCAATCCGGATAACATAACCAACCGGTTTCATCGTACCATCCAAAGGAACAATCTTTCACCATTCCGCTTTCATGATCTCAGACATTATGCCGCCAGTATCATGCATGCTATCGGTGTTCCAGATCAGTATATCATGCAGCGCGGTGGATGGGCTACAGACGGCATCATGAAATCCGTCTACAGAGATGCTATTGATGAGCAGACTGTCAAAATGAATCGACTTATCAATAAACACTTCTCGTCTCTGTGAAGCGTGTCATATTCCGTGTCATATTAATTTGCAAAACAATGCTTAATGATGACAATTTAATGCAAAAATAAGAAAAAGCAAGCACCCCGGGGAAACTCTGAAATGCTTGCTTTTTCTGTACATATAGCAAATAAGCGGCTTTCCTAAGAAAACCGCTTTCCAGCTGATGACGGGAATTGAACCCGTGACCCCTTCCTTACCAAGGAAGTGCTCTAC
>OLON01000264.1_pt1 | contig 39170 bp, 36 predicted proteins | sample 1672691 | NCBI WGS metagenome assembly OLON01 (sample SAMEA3136714, study PRJEB25190) | human gut metagenome | biome: human gut; feature: human-associated habitat; material: faeces | place: Austria | collected 2013
CGCGAAGCGTGTTACTGCTCACGAAGTGAACAGTAACCTGATTTCCATTAGAATATGTTTAATATTTACAAAAAAATTGCTTTTCTCTTAAAAATATTGTATCATAGAAAGTAACAGATATATGGAGGTCGTGCAATATGGGAAAAGTGATGGCAGTAAATATCAGCGAGAAAAGAGGAACGCAGAAGGTCAATGTGCACACTGTGAAGCTGATTGAGAATTATGGACTGGAAAATGATGCCCATGCAGGGAACTGGCATCGTCAGGTTAGTCTTTTATCTTATGAGAAAATAGAGGAATTCAAGGCAAAGGGAGCCCCTGTGCAGGACGGCGCTTTCGGTGAAAACCTCATTGTGCAGGGCTTTGATTTCAAAACTCTGCCTGTTGGCACAAAGCTAAGATGTAACGATGTGATCCTGGAAATCACCCAGATTGGCAAGCAGTGCCACAATGGCTGCGAGATTTTTAAGATCATGGGGGACTGCATCATGCCAAGAGAGGGCGTGTTTGCCAGGGTGATCCACGGCGGCGTGATCTCAGAGGGAGACGAGATGGATTATGCTTGATCAGTATGGAAGAATCATTGATTACATGCGGATTTCCCTTACAGACCGCTGTAATCTGCGGTGCATTTACTGCATGCCAGAGGAAGGAATCTGTCAGATTCCCCGCACGGAGGTTCTAAGTGAAGATGAAATCTTAAGAGTCTGCAGCCTGGCCAGTGAGCTTGGGATTTCCAGGATCAAGCTGACAGGAGGGGAGCCTTTGGTGCGCAGGATCTGTGTTCCCCTTGTGAAAGAGCTGAAAGCTCTTCCCGGAATCCAGCAGGTGACGTTGACTACCAACGGCATTTTGCTGAAAGAGCAGCTGCCGGGGCTGATGGAAGCGGGATTGGATGCAGTGAATATAAGCTTAGACACTTTGGATGCAGAGACTTTTCGAAAAATCACCAGAAGGGATGAGCTGAAAAAGGTGCTGGAAGGACTTGAGGCAGCACTTTCCTATCCGGAGCTTAAGGTGAAGGTAAACTGTGTTCCCACTTTTCAGAGCCAGCAGGATCTTTTGCAGGTGGCGGTCCTGGCAAAGGAGAATCCGCTCCATGTGCGGTTTATCGAGATGATGCCCATTGGTCTTGGAAAAGAGTTTACAGCGAGAGACGAGGAGACGGTAAAAGGGCTTCTGGAGCGTGCTTACGGTCCTATGACGCCTACGAAGGAAACCCTTGGAAATGGGCCCTGCCATTATTATACCCTTGAAAATTTCCAGGGCAGAATTGGATTTATCAGTGCTTTGTCCCACAAGTTCTGCAGTCAGTGCAACCGTGTGCGCCTTACTTCTACCGGATATCTGAAGGGCTGTCTTCAGTTTGAAAACGGAGCGGACTTAAAAGCATTGTTAAGAGGCGGCGTTTCCGATGCGCTTCTGAAGGAAACCATCCAGAAGACCATTTATGAGAAGCCAGCAGGCCATAATTTCCAGGAAAAAAAGAACGGGACAGAAGAGTCCCATATAATGGCGCAGATCGGCGGATGAGAACCTATAAAAAGCCGGATTTTGCAGATGTATTTTCCGTACATCCAGCAGAATCCGGCTTTTTGTGCGCTTTGGTATATTTTTCACTGAGTTAATTGTGCAAAAAACATTGTTAATTAAAAGACTTATTAGGAAAAGCTTGCCAAATTAAACAAAAAAATATATAATTTTCTTACAAAAATAGTGAAGTTTGTTAAAAAATACGCAATGCCGGAGACCTTATGGTGAAACATTCACAAAGGGGCCAGAGGTAGAACTGGCAGGTAAGGAGGATTAACAGTAATGTTAGATCAGTCATGGTACAAAAAGACAGATGAGATTATTGAGCATTATGAGAAGTGTGCTGCCTCATTAATTCCCATCATGCAGGACATTCAGGCAGAATACAGATATCTGCCGGCAGAGCTTCTGACCTATGTTGCCGGAAAGATCGGTGTCACAGAAGCCAAGGCATTTAGTGTTGCTACTTTCTATGAGAATTTTTCCTTTGAGCCTAAAGGGAAATATATTATTAAGGTGTGCGACGGAACTGCCTGCCATGTAAGGAAATCCATCCCTGTAAAAGAAGCATTTATGAAAGAATTGGGCCTTAGCAATAAGAAGCATACCACAGACGACATGATGTTCACTGTGGAGACCGTATCCTGTCTTGGAGCCTGCGGACTTGCTCCAACCTGTATGGTTAACGAAGAAGTGCATGCCAAGATGACACCGGAGAAGGTAGTAGAGCTTATTAACAGATTGAGAGGTGAGAACGGATGAGGATTAACAGTAAAGAAGAGCTGCAAAGCAAAAAAGCTGAGATCGAACAGAATATCCAGAGCTTCACATGCCGTGTTCTTGTCTGTTCCGGTACCGGATGTATGGCTTCCGGTGCTCAGAAAATCTATGATGAGATGGTAAGACTCTGTGAAGGTATTGATGGTGTAGAGATTGAAATGCAGAAAGATATCCCTCACGTAGGCGTTATCAAGACTGGCTGCCAGGGTCTTTGCGAGCTGGGACCTCTTGTAAGGATTGAACCATACGGATATCAGTATGTACATGTTCAGGAGGAGGACTGCCTGGAGATCGTGGAGCGAACTGTACGCCTTGGACATCCTGTAGATCGTCTGTTTTACCGCCATGGAGATGAAATCTGTCCGAAGCCTGAGGATATCCCGTTCCTTAACCGTCAGACCAGGATCGTTCTTGAAAACTGTGGTAAGATTGACGCGGAATCCATTGACGAATATATTGCAGCAGGCGGTTTTTCTGCTCTTGCTAAGGCAGTTACAGAGATGACTCCCCAGGATGTAATTGATGAAGTTACCAGATCTGGTCTTCGCGGACGCGGAGGCGCCGGCTTCCCGGCTGGTAAGAAGTGGTCACAGGTAGCCAGACAGGCTGAGAAAACCCGATATGTAGTATGTAACGGTGATGAGGGTGACCCGGGAGCATTTATGGATGGTTCCGTTATGGAAGGCGATCCGTATAAGATGATCGAGGGCATGATCATTGCCGCTTACGCAGTTGGCGCTGAGAACGGATACATATATGTTCGTGCAGAGTATCCTCTTTCCGTAGCCAGACTTCGTCTTGCTATTTCCCAGGCTGAGAAATATGGTCTCCTTGGAGATCATATCCTTGGCAGCGGTGTGAATTTCCATCTGCATATTAATCGTGGTGCAGGAGCTTTCGTATGTGGTGAAGGTTCTGCCCTTACCTCTTCCATTGAGGGAAACAGAGGTATGCCTCGTGTAAAACCACCTCGTACTGTTGAGAAAGGTCTGTGGGGCAAGCCAACTGTATTAAATAACGTTGAGACTTACGCAAATGTTCCGAAGATTATCATACAGGGTGCTGACTGGTTCCATACCATCGGAACAGAGGGAAGCCCGGGAACCAAGACCTTCTCACTGACCGGAGCAATTGAGAATACAGGTCTTATTGAAGTTCCAATGGGAACAACACTTCGTGAGATTATTTATGATATTGGCGGCGGTCTGAAGAGCGGTGCTGCATTTAAAGGCGTTCAGATTGGCGGACCATCTGGCGGATGTCTTGTAGAAGACCAGCTGGATGCTCCTCTTGATTTTGATTCTGTAAAGAAGCTTGATGCTATTATGGGATCAGGCGGTCTTGTTGTCATGGATGAGAATACCTGTATGGTAGAAGTTGCCCGTTTCTTCATGAGCTTTACCCAGCGGGAGAGCTGTGGAAAATGCGTTCCATGCCGTGAGGGTACCAAGCGTATGCTGGAGATCTTGGAGAAGATTGTAGCAGGCAATGGGGAGATGTCTGATCTTGACGAGCTGGAAGAGCTTGCCAAAATGGTTCAGAGCATGGCTCTTTGCGGACTTGGAAAGAGTGCACCTCTTCCTGTCCTCAGTACCATGAAGCGTTTTCGCGAGGAATACGAAGAGCATATCCGGGACAAGAAGTGCCGGGCAAAGGTCTGCACAGCACTCCGTCAGTTCCACATTAATCCGGAATTCTGTATCGGCTGCGGAAAATGTGCCAAGAACTGTCCTGCCGGGGCAATTTCCGGCAAGATTAAATCACCTTATCATATTAATAATGATGTATGCATCAAGTGCGGCAGCTGTAAGGATAACTGTAACTTTGATGCAATATATGTGGAAATGTAGGGAGGACAGATTATGGGTACAATGACGATTGACGGCAGAAAAGTCGAATTTACAGATGAAAAAAATGTCCTGACCGTAATCCGCAAGGCAGGCATTAATATTCCTACACTTTGTTATCACTCAGAGGTTTCCACTTTTGGAGCCTGTCGTCTGTGCACAGTAGAGGATGACAGAGGAAGAACCTTCGCTTCCTGTTCTGAGGAGCCAAGGGATGGAATGGTAATTTATACAAACTCAGGTAAGATCAAAAAATACAGGAAACTGATTGTGGAACTGCTTCTCGCAGCACATTGCCGTGACTGTACAACCTGTGTAAAGAGTGGAGAATGCGTGCTTCAGGAGCTGGCTCACCGTCTTGGAGTACATAACATCCGTTTTCAGAATACAAGAGAGCAGTATGAGATTGATGACAGTTCACCATCTCTGATCCGTGACCCGAACAAATGTATCCTCTGTGGTGACTGTGTCCGTGCCTGCGAGGAGCTTCAGGGAATCGGAGCATTGAACTTTGCATACCGTGGAACAGAGGCTATTGTAATTCCTGCGTTTAATAAGAAAATAGCAGAAACCCAGTGTGTAAACTGCGGACAGTGCCGTGTATATTGTCCGACAGGTGCCATTTCCATTAAGACGCATATGGATGAAGTCTGGGAAGCTCTTGCAGATCCGGATGTACGTGTAGTAGCACAGATTGCGCCGGCAGTTCGTGTTGCGGTAGGTGATCATTACAGTCTTCCGAAGGGACGGAGCGTAATGGGCAAAATTGTCAATGCACTCCACAGAATGGGATTTGACGAGATTTATGATACTACTTTCAGCGCCGATCTTACTATTATGGAGGAGTCAGCAGAATTTCTAAAAAGAGTTGAGAAGGGGGAGAAACTTCCACTTCTTACCTCCTGTTGCCCTGCATGGGTGAAATTTATTACAGACCAGTATAAGGATTATATCCCGAATTTGTCTACCTGTAGATCCCCACAGGGAATGATGTCTGCAGTTATTAAAGAATACTTCCGTGATCCGGAGAATGCCAAGGGTAAAAAGACCGTTATGGTATCTATTATGCCATGTACAGCCAAGAAGGCTGAGGCAATCCGTCCGAACAGTTTTACTGATGAGAAACAGGATACGGATATTGTAATTACAACCACAGAGCTGCTGCGCATGATCGATAACTTTGGCCTTGATTTTGCACAGTTAGAGCCTGAAGCATGTGATATGCCATTTGGATTTGGCTCCGGCGGAGGCGTTATTTTTGGTGTTACCGGCGGTGTTACAGAGGCGGTTCTACGCCGCTTAAGCCCGGATCATTCCAAGGAGACCATGCGGGAGATTTCTGAGTGTGGTGTCCGTGGAGATGAAGGAATCAAAGAATTCACAGTTCCATACAAGGGAATGGATATCAATGTATGTGTGGCCAGTGGTCTTGCAAATGCAAGAACCGTTATGGAACGTGTAAAGAACGGCGAAGCAAACTATCATCTCATTGAAGTAATGGCATGCCGCCGTGGCTGTATTATGGGCGGTGGCCAGCCGGTACGGGCCGGTGACAGAACCAAAGCTGCAAGAGCGAAAGGTTTGTATAATGCTGACAATACTATGCTGATCAAGAAATCCGATGAGAACCCTATGGTTCTGGAACTGTATCAGGGACTGCTCAAAGGAAAAGAGCACAAACTGCTCCACAATGACTTCTATTAATGCTGATGTATAGTAGCTGGACACGCTCCAGAGAATAATTAAGACTGGTATAATAAAAAGCCCGACTGCATATTATTTAGAGGAAGAATATAAGCATTACGCTATAAACAAATCTTGCAGACCTTTAAATAATCAGGCAGGAGGGCTTTTTTGTATGGAAAATTTTCAGGTTTACCGTGATATACAGGCCAGAACCGGAGGCGATATATACATAGGCGTTGTAGGCCCTGTACGTACAGGAAAATCAACATTTATCCGCAGATTTATGGAACTGGTGGCTTTGCCCGGAATGGATGAAAAAATGCAGAAAGAGGTCAGGGACCAGCTTCCATTAAGTGGTTCCGGAAAAATGATCACAACTGTGGAACCCAAATTTATCCCAAAAGAAGCTGTATCAGTTGATCTTGGCGAAGACAGGAAGGCAAAAGTGCGGCTTATCGATTGTGTTGGTTTTCTTGTAAAGGATGCCGGAGGAAACGTTGAGGATGGTAAAGAGAGGATGGTAAAAACACCCTGGTTTTCCAGGGCAATCCCCTTTCATGAAGCTGCAAAAGCAGGAACAGAAAAGGTTATCCAGGAACATTCCACGATCGGCCTTGTGATTACCACTGATGGAAGCTTTGGAGAAATAGCAAGGGAAAATTTTGTTCCGGCCGAGGAACAGACTGTGGCTGAATTGAAAACACAGGGAAAGCCATTTCTTATTGTAGTAAACTCTCAGTTTCCATATAAAGAGGAAACTACTCAGATGGTTAACGGGCTTCAGAAGAAGTACCAGGTACCAGTTGTTGCGGTTAACTGTGAGCAGTTGAAAAAAGAAGATGTCGCATTGCTCCTGGAAAAAATCTTATATGAATTTCCCATTGCCCAGCTGCAGTTTTTTATTCCAAAATGGGTGGAAATGCTGCCTGCAGACAGCGAACTAAAAAGCCAGATCCTTTCCCAGATCAAAGTGCTCATGAAGAAGCTTCTCCACATTCGCGATGTTACCAGGGAATCGGTAAAACTGGAAGGTCCTTATGTACAGGACACTCTTCTGGATCACGTAGGTCTTTCTGATGGAACCATTCAGATACGGCTTCAGATAGATGATAAATATTACTATAAGATGCTTAGCGATATGAGTGGAATTTCCATGGAAAGTGAGTATGAGCTGATCCATACGATGAAGGAGCTAGCTGCAATGAAGGAAAAGTATGTAAAGGTTAAAGATGCCCTGGATGCAGTAAATAGCAGCGGTTACGGTGTAGTGGTACCTGAGCTTTCCCAGATTCAGCTGGAAGAGCCGGCTGTGATCCGTCAGGGAAATAAATATGGTGTGAAAATTAAATCAAAGAGTCCGTCTATTCACATGATCAAAGCAAATATTGAAACTGAAATTGCTCCGATCGTAGGTACGGAACAGCAGGCGAAAGACCTGATCACTTATATTGGGGAAAGCGATGCAAGAGGAGAGAGCATCTGGGAGACGAATATTTTCGGGAAATCCATTGAACAGCTGGTACAGGATGGCATCCGCAGCAAGCTGACCATGATCAGCGAGGAAAGCCAGGTGAAGCTTCAGGATACCATGCAGAAAATCGTAAATGACAGTAAAGGCGGTCTTGTGTGTATTATCATATAGGTATTTTTATGAAAAAAGGCAGTATTGTTATAAGCACTGCCTTTTTTTATATATAAAATACTTTATGGGTACTTACCAATATACGGAAAACTGTGGTGCTTCCCTTTCCTTATCAAAGATTATTTATATCCATGTTCTTTTTTCCAGCGCGCCAGATATTCCACCTGTTCCTCGTCTGAAAGAAACTGTGAATAAGGATCATTTCCCGCCGCAACACAACAGAAAAGTACAAGCAGCTGCAACGCAAAAAATAAAACAATAAGTAAAATTACAGGCAACATAAAAACCTCCTTGTAAAGTTTATATAAAAGTCTTTACAGAAAAGTTAATTTTATACATTTTACGCAACAAACATGGAAATTTGTATATGATTTTGGTATAATATGGAAAAATGCTTTTACAGTGGAAGAAGAAATGCTGTTATAATGAAACAAGATATGGGAGGAAAGGAATATGAAAAAGAGAAGTCGCATTCTGGTATTGATACTGACAGCCATGCTTTCCACAGAACCAGTCCAAATTGTATATGCGGAAACTGCAGAAGCGACGCCTGTGACTTCTGAAAGTACTTCCGTTAATCCAAAAGAGGAAAATGCAGATAACTCTGCAGTTGTTCCACCGAAAGCTGATCCTGGCTGGGTAGCTGTAGAAAAAGGGTATCAATGGCGGCAGGAAGATGGTACTTTACTTCAGAAATCGGGTTGGGTAACGATCAACGGCAGGAAATATTATCTCCATAAGAGTGGAATTCGCTATTCAGGCTGGCAGATATATAAGAACAAAAAACGCTATTATCTGTCGAATGGTGATGCGGCAAGAAACAGATGGATAAAATACAAAGGAAACTATTATTACATCCGAAAGAACGGAACCAGCGCGCCGAAGAGTAAATGGCTTACTGTGAAAGGTAAGAGATATTACATTGGAAGAAAAGGCTATCGGCTGACCGGTTTACAGACCATTAAGGGGAAGAAATACTATTTTAATTCAAAAGGTGTTCTCATCAGAAATAAAACCAGCTATAAGATAAAGGGAAAGGAATACGAGATCAATTCAGAAGGAGTTGCCATTCAGGTTTCTGCACTTAAAGCTGAGTGTATGCGAAAAGCAAGGAAATTTGTGGAGAAGCATACTGCTCCGAATATGTCCAACAGCCAGAAATTCAGAACCTGTTTCAATTATCTTATGGGCTATACTGATTTCAAGCCATGGATTTATCCTACTGATGAAGAGTTTAGGACTCAGATCTGGCCTTATCAGTCTGCCATTTACATGTTTGATAATAATCTTTCAGGATGCTGTTACGGTGTTGCAAGTGCAGTTGCTGCATGTGCCAAGGTTTTAGGATATGAGCCGTATGTAATTGCCACCACTGGCGATCATGGATTTGTAATGATTGATGGGCTTTATTATGACAATATGGGACCTTTGTTCGGGGCATCTACCCATTTTGCATATTCTGTAAGATCAAGTGTGAAATTTTAAGGCAGAAACTGCTTTAAAAATAAAAAGCGAAGTAACTATTCAGAAGACAGTATTCCGCAAGGTGCGCGAATTCATGCAAATCATGATTCAACTGAGAAGGTACGAAAAAGTTACAAAGCTAAAAATTTTTATAAAGGAGATTTAGAAAATGAAAAAGTGGAAAAAATTACTTCTTCCTGCAATGTGTGTATTTATGCTGCAGACACCAGTAATTGCAAATGCAGAGGTAGCTGGCAGCAGTGATGGAGCAGCCGCTGTAGTCGAAAATCCGGTTGCAGCTCCCACACCTGCATTATTAAATGGAATTATTAAGAAAGGTTCCAAAACCTATTATTACAAAGACGGCGTAATGCAGAAGAACTGCTGGAGTGCAGATAAGAAACAGTACTTTGGTAAAAACGGCGCCGAAGGAGAGCGGTTATAAGAAAAATGTTGTAGTTAAGAAGATTGGCAAAAAGTACTATGGATTTGACCGAAATGGATATAAAGTAAAAAAAGGTGTATATGCAGACCTGAAAGGAACCCCTTATTACTTTGATAAGAATGGTGTACGTGTAGCCAAGAAGAGCAGCCAGCTGAAAAAAGCCAGCAAATATATGGAAAACGGTGTGAAACTTCGCAAACTTCTTGGCAAACCCTCCAAGACCAGATCCTATTCCAGCTGTATGAATGGTGTAAGCAAAGATATGAAACTGACATATGCAAATATCTATGTATCACTTGGAAAAAAAATCAGCGGTGGTGAAATCATATACGGTATTCAGCCCCGATAGAATATGCAGATTGCAAAAATGATATTTGGAGCCGGATTTTTAGATTAACGGACTCTAAATAATAAAAGAAATATAAGATTGGAGAAAATAAATATGAGAAAGATTACCAAAACATTGGCAGTTGTTCTGTCACTGAGTATGACACTTACAATGGGAACTCCTGTATTTGCAGAAGGAACCGCGGACAGCAGTACTACTGTGACAACTGTAGTTGAAGCTCCGGTTGTTACACCTACACCTGCGCAGGAAAACAAACCACCGAAAACAGGTTTCTACAAAAAAGCAGGTAAGACCTATTATTACAAGAATGGAAAACTTGTAAAAAACAAATATGGCTACAAAATCAAAAATAAATATTATCATATCAACAAAAAAGGTGTGGTAACCACAGCTTCCACAGCCGAGAAACTGGCAGCAATCCGACTTAAAAAATGCGGCGGAAACCTTAAAAAAGCATTTACCTGGAGCTCCACAAAAATTAAATATTTCGGCGGCGTAAAGAAACCGGGAAAAAGTAAGAATGCAGTTGAATATTATGCAGCGTATGGCTTTAAATATGGCAAAGGTGACTGCTATGTAATGGCTGCAACTTTTGCTATGATGGCGAAAGTAAAAGGGCTGAATGTTAAATTTGTTATGGGTTCTGTGCCGCAGCGCAACGGCAAAGACGGCGAGCATGCATGGTGCGAGATTAAATCCGGCAAAACCACTTATGTATATGATCCGAACTTTGCATATACATACCGCAATAACCCAAATGTCAACAGTGGATACAAATTCAAATACGGTGCTAAGGGAACTTACAAATATAATGAAAAAAGAACAAAAATCAGCTTCTGATTTTTTATAACTAAAAAGAATGACATAAGGAGATTGATCATGAAGAGAAAATTATTAATGGCATTATTAGCAGGCACATTAGCCATTGCAGCTCCGGTAAGCTGCTTTGCAGCAGAGACAACTGAAGCAGCTGAGGCAGATGCTGCAGAAGACAGCTCTGATGAGGAAGAGGATGCAGATGCAGAAGAGGCAGATGCGGAATCAGCTGATTCTGATGATGCAAAAGAAGAAAGGACCGCTGCCAAAAAGAAAGAAGACTTAAAAACAGTTGGCGAAAAGACAGAAGGCTGCATTGCTTTTAAACTGAGAAATGGTACAGGCAAAAAGATTACAGGACTTGCGATCAAGACTGCTGATGAGACAGAATTCCCTGAGAATATGATGGAAGCTGACGATGTATTTGAGTTAAAAGAGAAGAAGAGAGTATATTTTTCCAAAGAAAACAGTGAAGCAGAGACAGCGGAAGAAACTTCTGAGGATACTGCTCCAACTTATGATATGCAGCTTACCTTTGAAGACGGAACAACAGCAGATGTTCACGGTATTGTACTTGAGGATCTTGGTACCCTTACTCTTCGCGAGAAGGATGGAATTATTTATGGTACTTATAAACTGAAGAGCACCAAAGAGAAGAAGAGTACATACGATACTGAGAAAGCAATCGCTGACCAGGCAGCTGCTGATGCAGCCGCAGCTCAGGCAGCAGCAGACCAGGCGGCAGCTGCACAGCAGACAGAGAGTTATGATTACTCCTACGACAACAATGATTATTCCTATGATTACGGCGGTGGGGATGATTATAGCGGCGGTGATGACGGCGGAGACGGCTGCCTGGATAATGGTCTTTTAAATTAAAAAGATTTGCTTCCTATAGAGGGGCACACCATATAGGACTTTCAGTTGCTTTGCAACTCAAATACAGGACATGGCTCTTGCACTGTGAGGAGCAGTGCAGAGCCATGTCCGGTTTAGGAGAAAAATATGTCGTTAGTATCTAATCTGTTTATACTATTTGTGGCGGCAAGTGTACTTATTTACTATCTTGTCCCACGCAGATTTCAGTGGATCGTTCTTCTTGCTTTCAGTTATATCTATTACATAGCAGGCGGTCCCCGTTACGTTGTCTTTATTCTTTTTTCCACCCTTGTAACCTGGCTGCTGGCTCTTCTCATTGAAAAAACAGAAGGAAACGGCAATCACAAAGGTGCAAAAAAACTTTTAATTCTTGGGCTGATTCTCAATTTCGGGATGCTTGGCGTGGTAAAGTATACCAACTTTACAATAGAGAATATCAACGCCCTGTTTCATTTACATTTAAGAGGAATTGAACTTCTGTTTCCCCTTGGAATTTCTTTCTACACATTTCAGTCTTCCGGATATCTTCTGGATGTATATTGGAAGAGATGTAAGGCAGAAAGACAGCCGTTTAAGTATGCGCTGTTTGTATCTTATTTTCCCCAGATTTTACAGGGACCTATTGGTAGATACAGTCGTCTGGCAAACCAGCTTTATGCAGAGCACAAATTTGAAAGTCAGAATATTGTCAGAGGGTTTGAACGAATTCTCTGGGGCTTTTTTAAGAAGATGATTCTTGCAGATTGGGCTGCGGTTTTTTCAGATGCGATTTTTTGTGATCCGGAGAAATACAATGGAGTTGCTCTGCTTGGAGTATTATTTTATCTGATTCAGATTTATGCAGATTTCTCTGGTGGAATGGATGTTGTGATCGGTATTTCTTCTATGTTTGGAATTGAATTGGATGAGAACTTTAAAAGACCTTATTTTGCAGTATCGACTGCAGATTTCTGGCATCGCTGGCACATCACCCTTGGAACCTGGATGAAGGATTATGTATTCTATCCGGTTACATTATCTCGTTGGATGAGTAAATTCGGTAAGAAATGCAAAAAAGTATTTGGTAAGAAAATCGGCCGTGCTATTCCAATTGGTGCAGCAAATCTGATTGTATTTTTCCTTGTGGGTATTTGGCATGGAGCTGCATGGAAATATATCGTATATGGTATGTATAATGGTATCATTATTGCATTTAGTGGAATTATGGCTGATAACTATCGCAGTTGGAAGAAAAAACTGAATATTTCCGGTAAAGAAACCTGGTATTACGTATTTACAGTAGTCAGAACGTTTATACTGGTTCTTATTGGTAATTATTTTGATCGGGCAGACAGTGTAGGACAGGCTTTTCTTATGATGAAGCAGTCCCTGACAAGTTTTGCTCCATCTCAGCTTCTTATGATTCCGGCAGGTAAACAGGGGACTGCATTTACTCCTTATGCTCTTTTGATCATTGGTGTTTTATGTGTGATTCAGTTTATTGTCAGTGTACTTCAGGAAAGAGGAGTGAAAATTCGCGAGTCTCTTGCAAAGCTTCCTTTACCTGTTACAGCTGCCATTTATTTTTGCATGCTGGTATCCATTGGCTTGTTTGGTTCCACTGCAGTAGCGAGAGGTTTTATTTATGCACAATTTTAAGAAAATCGTAAAGACAGTACTGGTACTTGCTGTGTGTATAACACTTCTTGTAGGATTGGATATGGCGCTTTATCCATGTACCTTTATGAGGAATGATATTCATGCAGTGGTAAATAATCAATATGATGACATTATTCTGGGAACTTCTCACGGAATGACAGATATTGATCCGGCAGTAATGGAAGAAATTACAGGAAGAACTGGTCACAATATGTGCGTTGGAGGAGAATACGTAATTGACGCGTATCATATTGCGAAGCTGATTGCAGAGAAGCAGAAGCCTACCAGAATTATTTATGAAGTGGATCCGGAATATCTGGTTTCCAAAAAAGAAGAAGGAAACAATTATCTTCTGTTTTATCACGAGTTTCCTTTCTCAAAAGCTAAATTGGAATATTTCTGGAATTCTATTGCGGACTGCAATTTCAGAACTGTTCTGTTTCCGTGGTATGAATATTCACTTAGCTATGAGCTTGGAAAAGTAAAGGAAACTTTTTCTCAGAAATGGAATAAAGATTATGATATTTCCCATTTAAAGAGCGATACCCAGGAATACCATGAAAGTGGCCTGATTGAGCGTTATCCGGTTGATACAACCAAGCTGAAAATGCAGTCTATGAAGGATTTTACAGAAGATCAGGTAAACCCGCAGAATATGGAATATCTTGGAAAGCTGATTGATTTTTGCGCGGAAAATAATATTGAATTTGTAGCTGTAACTACTCCGATTCCAATTGATACACTGAAAGTTTACAGTGATAATTTTAATGCGGCTTCAAAATATTTGGGAGAGTATTTTAATCAAAAAGGAATTACTTACCTGAATTTTAATACACAATACTTCAAGGCATTTTCTCACGACTTAAGCAGTTATACGGACTATAATGGTCATATGAATGGAAATGCTGCAAAAGAGTATTCTAAAGTGTTGGCAAATATTTTAAACCAAATTTAATATATGGAGGTGTCATATGCCAAGAATTATGACAGATTTTCTGGATGATGCTGTAAAAACACATCCAAATAAAGCTGCTTTTACGGAAGAAGCAAGATCCCTTACATATAAAGAGCTTCAGGAAGAGGCTTACAGGATTGCAATGCCGATTATAAAGTCGGGATTTCGTAAGAAACCAGTAGCCCTTTATTTTGATAAATCCATTTACTGTATTTCATCAATGATGGCAGTCGCTTATAGTGGCAATTTTTATTCTGTAATTGATACGGAAATGCCGGTTGAGCGAATTAATAAAATATTTGAAGTACTTGAGCCAGAACTGGTACTTACAGACAGAAAGCATTTTGAAAATGCAAAAGAGTTTTTTTGTGAAGACAGGATTATTGTTACAGAGGAATTAAATGATTCTGAAATATTTGAAGAAACAATTGAAGAGAGTAAAGCAAAGATTCTGGAGACGGATGTGCTTTATGTCCTTTTTACTTCTGGATCGACAGGAGTTCCAAAAGGAGTAGTCACACCTCATAAAGCAATCACCAGTTACATAGTTGCATTGGTTTCAGACTATAAAATGGACGATACCTATGTACTGGGTGTTCAGGTTCCGTTTTACTATGTTATGACGGCTCTTGATATTTATGGAACAATTGCGGCCAAAGCACATGCTTACCTGATTCCCAAAAGCAAATTTCTTTTCCCAGCTTATCTGGTTCAATATTTGTACGAAAATAAGATTAATTTACTTAGCTGGGTTCCATCTGCACTTTGCATGATAGCTAATACAAATGCATTTTCTGTAGCAGATCTGTCAGCAATCAGACTCATTGTTTTCGGCGGTGAAGTTATGCCAATAAAACAGCTGAAGGCATGGCAGCAAGCGGTTCCGGATGCTGTATATATTAATGCATATGGTTCTACTGAGATTACAGATGGATGTACTTACTATATTGTAGACCGGGAATTTAAAGATGAAGATATCCTTCCAATCGGCATTCCGTACAGCAATTGTGATGTTCTTGTGATTGACGAGCATGGCAATCCTATAACAGAAGGTGTTGGTGAGTTGGTTGTCAGAGGAAATTCAGTAGGATATGGATATTATAAAGATCCCGAAAAGACCGCGGAAGTATTTATTCAGAATCCACTGAATTCCTGTTATCCGGAAACAGTATATAAAATGGGCGATCTGGTACGTTTCAATGAGTATGGTGAATTGGAGTACTATGGTCGCAAAGATTTCCAGATTAAATATATGGGAAGAAGAATTGAACTCGGCGAAATTGAGGCAAATGTAAGCAGCATTGATGGAGTAGATGAAAATTGTTGTGTATTTGATTCGGCTAAAAAGAGAATTGTGTTATTCTATTCTGGCGCAATTGACGATAAAACATTGCTAAAAACATTAAGGTCAAAATTACCGGATTATATGCAGCCAAGAAAAATCAATCATTTACCTGAAATGCCTCATAATCAGAATGGAAAAATTAACAGAAAACTTCTGGCAACACAGATTAGCTGAACAGTAACGTATAAAGAAGTGAAGCTTTCTTCGTATTGAAATGATTTAGGATTTGTGTTATGCTCGTAATTGGAAAATAAATGTATCCTGCTTCAGCAGGTATTTGTGCAAAAACGATAATTGGAAAGCGAGGAAACAAAAATGGACAAATTAATAGAAATTCTTGAGGATATTAAGCCAGGGGTAGATTATGAAACCTGTGATACTCTGATTGATGATGGTTTGCTTGATTCTTTTGCAATTTTGTCAATTGTCAGCGAACTTCAAGATGAGTTTGATATTGCTATTACTCCGGCAGATATTATTCCGGAGAACTTTAACTCTGCAACGGCGCTTTGGGAAATGGTCTGCCGTCTGAAAGACTGATTTGAATGTTGTAGTACATAAGGGGAAGAAAGTATGCAAAGGATAAGAAAAATTCTTGCCATTGCCGCGATATCTGTAATGACTGTTTGCACAGTACCTGTTCAGGCAGAAAATGGAGGTGCTTCTGATACAATTCAGATTCAGCCAGTGACAGTGAAGAAAAGCGGTCTTATAAAAGAAGGTACAAAATACTTTTTCTATGATAAGAAAGGCAATAAACTGAAAAGTAAATGGAAAACCATTCAGAAAAGACGTTACTATTTTAAAGCTGATGGAACAGCAGCAGTTGGTGGAACAAAAATTGGAAAATACACATATGTTTTTGATCTCCAGGGAAGATTGCTCAAGCCATCAAAGTCGAAAATTGTACAAGTAGGAAAGCAATTATATTATGTAAACAAAAAAGGACAGGCAATAAAAGGATTTTTCAAAATCGGAAACAAACTCTACAGAGGCGACATTAAAGGACGTCTGACAAAAAACAAAACGGTTGCAAACGTTACCTTTAACAGCAAGGGATATGCCAAAAATGATTTAAATGCCAAACTAAAGATGAAACTTATGACTATAATTTCCAGAATTACGACTACAGAAATGAGTAAATCTGAAAAGCTTTATTCCTGTTGGCGATATCTTACCAGCAGTGGAAATTTCTATTATTCAACATACTGGCCGGATCTGAATAAAAAAGGATGGCAGCGTGAGGTTGCATATAACATGCTTACTACAGGCGGTGGAGATTGTTATGGGTTTGCCTGCACATTTGCAGCGATGGCACGAGAATTGGGATATAATCCGTATGTAGTTCTTGGTCGCGTTTCTGGTACAAGAGATGGTGCTGCGGATGGTCTTACCAGACATGGATGGGTAATGATTGATGGAGCATATTATGATCCGGAAGCTCAGTTTGCGGGCTGGTATCGTGGTGTGTATGGTAATGGAAGTTATGATATCAATCATACAATCAGCCGCTATATAAGGTATGCTTCATAAAAATCTTTGTAACTGTAACATGATTATGAAATTGATCTTTTAACAGGTGCCAAATTTTATAGATTTTTTTGCAATTCCATGGTATCATTATCTTAAATGAAGATAGTGTTTCCATGGGATTTTTTTTGAGGTGACGTATAAATGAAACAGCTAAGAGTGAATAAAATTACTGAGTATCTGGAAGCTAAGAAAAATTTTGAAAAGGATTATATTGGAATTGAAGAGCAGGACATAGATGATATAGATACAAATTATTTTATTGCGTATGCAATTTTCTTCATTTTGTTTTGATGAAGATGAAAATGGGCATAAGAGTGTTATTGATGGTGTAGAAAGATTAACTACAATCCATGAGTTTGTTCAGAACAAATCATGGATGGACAATCAGGTTGGAGATGGTAAAAAAGTACTTGTTGGGAGAATTGGAGGCCATCCGTATTAAAGAATGATGGTATAAAATTTTCACAGGATTAAGGAAAGAGAGGATGTTAGTGAGTAATAGAGAGTCAGAATTTAGCAAAGTGCTCAACGCGGGTGATGTTTTGGTCGTAGCATTTGGCGCTATGATTGGATGGGGATGGGTTGTGTCCTCTGGTCAGTGGATTACCAGTGGTGGAGTTCTTGGAACGGTACTTGGATTTATTATTGGCGGTATTATGATCTACTTTGTAGGTTTGTGTTATGCTGAACTGACTACCGCAATGCCGAAATGTGGTGGTGAACATGTATTTAGCTATAAGGCATTTGGCTCTATTGGAGCCTATATATGTACATGGTCTATTATTTTAAGCTACATTGGCGTTGTATGCTATGAGGCAGTATCATTTCCAACTATCCTTCAATATGTTTTTCCTAAAATAGCCAGAGGATATTTATATTCGGTTGGCGGATTTGATATATATTTTACATGGCTGCTTATTGCAATTGGAATGGCGCTGTTAATTCTATTCCTCAATATTATTGGAATGAAGAAAGCTGCAAGATTTCAGAAAATATTAACTTGTGTAATTGCGGCAGTAGGGATCGCACTGGTTGCAGGAGCTGCATATTCAGGAAACGTAAACAATCTTCAGAATCAGTTATTGGTTGGAGACACCAATGGCGAGATTATTCAAAATATTGCAAAGGTCGCTATAATGACGCCTTTTTTTCTTTTTGGATTTGATGTTATACCACAGGCAGCTGAAGAAATTAATGTTCCTTTGAAAAAATTGGGGAAGATGATGATTCTTTCTATCATTATGGCGGTTTCTTTCTATGTTCTGGTTGTTCTGGTTGTTGGATATGTTATGAATGCAGGACAGATTAAGACATCGATGTCTTCCGCCACCGGCCTTGTAACTGCCGATGCAATGGGTGTTGCATTTAATAATGCTAATATGGCTAAAGTCCTGATAATTGGTGGTCTTTGCGGTATTGTTACCAGTTGGAATTCGTTCCTGATTGGCGGGAGCAGAGCTTTGTATTCTATGTCTGTTTCCTATATGCTTCCCAGGAAATTTGCTGTACTACATAAGAAATACAATACACCTGTGAATTCATTACTGTTAATCGGGGCATTATCAGTTATTTCCCCATTTTTTGGCCGGTCAATGCTTGTGTGGATTGTTGATGCAGGAAATTTTGCCTGCTGTTTTGCTTATTGCATTGTATCACTGTCCTTTATAGTTTTAAGAAGGAAAGAAGCTGATATGAGGAGACCATATAAGGTAAAACACTACAAATTTGTAGGAATAGTTGCAGTTATTATGTCAGGAACCATGTCTGCCATGTATATTATTCCGGAAACGAATTGTACATTGGTCTGGCAGGAATGGGTTATTGTCGGTGGATGGATTCTTTTAGGAATTATAATGGCGTATATTAGTAAAAAGAAATATGGCGATAAATTTGCGAATCTTATAGAGTGAGAATAAGTTAAGTTCTATCTCGTTTTATTTATACAGGGGAAGAAAAATGGGAAAGAGAATGCAGGCTGGATTACCATTAAAGGGAAAAAGCTGGCATTAAATAAAAATGGAAAATTGTACACAAACCGTTGGTATAAGGGCTATTATCTTACAGCCAACGGAACAATCGCTACAAGTCAGAGGGTTTCAGAGAATGTGTATGTAAATGAAGAGGGCAGGAAATGTGCCAAAGAAGAGGTACGTCTGGGAAAACTGAAGAAGAAACTCCAGTCCACCGTAAATGGGTACAGCGGCAACTGGTCTGTGTATGTGGAAAATCTGAAAACAGGGGATATTTTGTCTATTAATGAAACCAGTATGTATCCAGCCAGTGTGATCAAGCTTTTTGTTATGGAAGCAGTTTATGCCAGCGGCAATAAGAAGCGGATCAACCTGAATGGAACAGTGAAAAGTCTTTTGAACAGTATGATCACGGTTAGTGACAATGAGTGTTATAATGAGCTTGTAAGGACACTTGGAAATGGCAGTTTTTCATCAGGGTGCAATTATATTAACAAGTACTTGAAAAAGCAGGGGTATACGGGCATAAATGGAATCAAGGAAATTTCCAGTATAGTGTATAATTACCTGAACTAGAGCGCGTTTGAAACAGGCTCTGGAGCCTGTTATTTCTCGGTTATCAGAATACATCGTGGAAGTGTGACCGGAAAACAAACCACGTACACATCATGAAAAATATTATCACCTATTTCTCTTGCAATCTCGTTATGGTTAGTTTATACTAATTACAGAGTTAGGGATGGCTAACCTAACGGTGTAAATCATTTGGACTCCTTATTATGGCAGAAAGACCGCTGACATAATATGATGCGGATTGCGGCTGGACTTTTCCGGGAAGCAGTTCGCGAAGGAGTTCCTTTGAAAAATGAAAGGAGTATACATACCATGGATTACTTAGAAATTGAGAAAGTCACTGGAAGAGAAATTATGGATTCCAGAGGAAATCCTACAGTAGAAGCAGAGGTTTATCTGGTAGATGGAACCATCGGCAGAGGAGCTGCTCCCAGCGGCGCTTCTACAGGCGAATTTGAGGCTCTGGAGCTTAGAGATAATGATAAGAACAGATACCTTGGAAAAGGTGTTACAAAGGCTGTAGAGAACATTAATACATCCATCAACGACACAATCTCAGGAATGGATGCATCCGATATTTATGCAATTGACAAGGCGATGATCAAAGCTGACGGAACCAAAGACAAATCAAACTTTGGTGCAAATGCAATCCTGGCTGTTTCCATCGCATGCTGCCGTGCAGCTGCAACATCCCTTGATATCCCGCTTTATCGTTTCCTCGGTGGTATTTCCGGAAACCGTATGCCAGTACCGATGATGAACATTGTAAACGGCGGCTGCCATGCACTTTCCTCAGGACTTGATGTGCAGGAGTTCATGATCATGCCAGTTGGAGCACCAAGCTTCAAAGAGTGCTTAAGATGGTGTGCAGAAGTTTTCCATGCTCTTGCAGCTATTCTGAAATCAAGAGGACTTGCAACATCTGTTGGTGATGAGGGTGGTTTTGCACCAGCTCTGAAATCTGACGAAGAAGCAATTGAGACAATTCTTGAGGCTGTTAAGAATGCAGGCTATGAGCCAGGAAAAGACTTTATGATCGCTATGGACGCAGCTTCTTCTGAGTGGAAGACTGGTAAACTTGGCGAGTACAAGCTTCCAAAGGCCGGTACTGTTTACACATCTGACGAGCTGATCGACCACTGGAAAAAGCTGGTTGACAAGTATCCGATCATCTCCATCGAGGATGCGCTTGATGAGGAAGACTGGGAAGGATGGAAGAAGCTTACCAAAGAACTGGGAGATAAAGTACAGCTTGTTGGTGATGACCTGTTTGTAACAAATACAGAGAGACTTTCCAAAGGTATTTCTCTTGGATGCGGCAATTCCATCCTAATCAAGCTGAACCAGATCGGATCTGTATCAGAGACTCTTGAGGCAATCAAGATGGCTCATAAGGCTGGCTATACAGCAATTTCTTCCCATCGTTCAGGTGAGACAGAGGATACTACGATTGCTGACCTTGCAGTAGCATTAAATACCTGCCAGATCAAGACCGGTGCTCCGTCCAGAACAGAGCGTGTTGCAAAATACAATCAGCTGCTCCGTATCGAGGAAGAGCTTGGAGATGCAGCAGTATATCCGGGAATGAGCGCATTCAATGTAAAACGCTAATGTTCCGCGAAGCGGTTACTGACTGCAAAGTGAACAGTAACAGATTTACGAGATGATTTCACAGATGTAATCTACCTTATACCCCCTTAAGTAGTGTTATAGAAAAATTCCCCTGCCAGGAAAGCGTGGTTCCATGGCAGGGGGATTTTTAGGATTATTCATTGCGATTTACAGGTGATGTTCCGTGAATAATGTTACTGCAAACCGTACAATTATTTCATTCTGTTTTTACAGGAACACATATTTCAGAACAAAGATAACAGCCAGTGCATACATAAGCGGGCTGATCTTTTTGTCTTTTGCTTTTCCGGTACAGACGTTGATGATAACGTAAGAGATAACGCCAAGTGCAATACCTTCGGAAATGCTGTACAGGAACGGCATTGCAATGATTGCGATAAATGCCGGAATCGCTTCTGTAAGGTCGTCAAAGTCGATCTTGGTAACAGAGGTCAGCATAAGGAATCCAACCACGATCAGAGCCGGAGCTGTGGCGAAGGAAGGGATTGCCAGGAAGATCGGGGAAAGGAACAGGGAAAGTGCGAACAAAATAGCGGAAACAAGTGAAGTAAGACCTGTACGTCCGCCCTCTGCAACACCGGAAGCGCTCTCAACAAATGTGGTAACAGTAGAAGTACCGCACATAGCACCTACAGTAGTACCAACAGCATCGGAAAGAAGAGCACCTTTGATTTTTGGAAGCTTACCGTCTTTGTCCAGCATGTCTGCCTTGGAAGCAACACCGATCAGAGTTCCCAGAGTATCAAACATATCTACAAATAAGAATGCAAACATGATAACGATAAAGTCAAGTGAGAAAACTCCTGCGAAATCCATTTTCATAAAGGTAGGAGCCATACTCGGTACGGAAATTCCATTGGAAAAATCCGGGAGAAGACTGTAGAAACCTGCATCTGGATTTGGAACATAAAGTCCCACAAACTGACAGAGGATTCCAAGCGCCCATGTAATAAGGATGCCCCACAGGATACCGCCTTTTACATTCTTTACAAGAAGAATGCCGGTAACCAGTACGCCAATCAGGGCAAGAAGAACAGTGATTCCAAGATAATTGAAAGAACCTTCTGACATGGAGCCCTTAAAGGAGAACATGCTTACCAGTGTGGAATCATTGTTTACAACGATCTTTGCATTCTGCAGACCAATAAATGCGATGAAAAGACCGATTCCAACAGAAACTGCGTGTTTCAGTGTCATAGGAATGGAGTTAAAAATTGCTTCACGTACATTGGTAAGGGAAAGCAGGATAAAGATGATACCTTCCACAAAAACAGCAACCAGAGCCTGCTGCCAGGAATAACCCATGCCAAGAACTACGGTATATGCAAAGTATGCATTCAGTCCCATACCGGGTGCCAGGACAAACGGGTAATTGGATAACAGTGCCATCAGGCAGGTTGCAATGAAGGATGAAAGTGCAGTAGCAGTAAAGACTGCACCGCGGTCCATTCCGGCAGCGGAAAGGATGTTGGGATTGACAGCGAGGATGTAAGCCATGGTCATGAATGTGGTAATACCGGCCATGATTTCGGTCTTCACGTCAGTGTGGTTTTCCTTCAGGTGAAAAAGTTTTTCAAGGTTCATAAATGTACCCCCTTCTTTTTACGGCAGCTTGTGTGCCGTTTTTTATATTTTACAGGAATGTTTTGGATGTTGCTTTGCCACGCCCGCAACGCGGATTCCTGCAAATTTCAGGTAGTGAACATTTGACAGAGGATAGAGCTTCGAAAAAATCTCTGCAAAATGAATATTATCATTTCAGGGCTTGTCACATCTTTGTGTGTTTGTTTATATATTTGGCTTTGTATTTAGAATATACAATTGTCTGATCTTTATACAGTCCATAATATCCGGAAGCCGCATAGCTGATAGAAACGGCGATCAGATAGAAGGACACCCCCTTAAAGCCAAACATTTCAAAGGCAATCAGAATAGAAGTAATCGGGCAGTTCGTCACACCACAGAAAACAGCAGCCATTCCGCAGGCTGCGCAAAGGGAGGGAGAAAGCCCTATCAGCTGTCCTGCCATGCATCCGAAAGTGGCGCCTACGCAGAAAGACGGAACGATTTCGCCTCCGCGAAAACCAGCCTTCATAGTCAGTGCGGTAAGGAGCATTTTCCAGAAGAAAGCCATATAATCGGTGTCTCCGGTCTCCACTGCTTTCTCAATAAGCTCAGCACCGGCTCCCATGTAATCCGTAGTTCCAAGAATCAGTGTAATAAAAATAACCAGAACGGCACCGGCCACTACCCGTGCATATTTATTAGAAAAAAACCGGCCGTAGAATCTGGCAGTCTCATTTAAAATAATACAGAAGACAATACTGATCACTGCACATCCAAGGGCTACAACGCCCATTTTCAGCCCTGTTTCCAGGGAAAGTGCAGGAATATTTACTACGTGAAAAGCTTCCGGCGTAACGCCCATACCAGCCGCAAAATGGGATGCGATCAAAGATGCGATCATACAGGGCATAAGAGCTGTATAATACATAACCCCTACACTGACCACTTCCAAGGAAAAAACAGCTGCAGCCATTGGTGTGCCAAATAGTGCAGAGAAAGCAGCACTCATACCACACATAACGATCACATGACGGTCTTCCTCATCAAGATGGATCCATCTGCCAAGAAGATTGGCAATGCTGCCACCCAGCTGAATAGCTGCACCCTCACGTCCTGCTGAACCACCGGCAAGATGTGTCAATGCAGTCGAAATAAAAATCAGCGGACCGGATCTCCAGGGCACATCATCCTGGGAACGGACTGTAGAAAGGACTTGATTCGTGCCGCCATCGTCTTTTCCGAATTTCTCATAAAGAAATACGATGCAAAGTCCGAACAGGGGCAGGAGAAAAAAGGTCCACAGATGTGCCTTGCGGTAACCGGTTACTGCCTTCAGCACAAAAGAAAACAAAGTACTAAAAGCTCCCGCTATACATCCTACCACCACTGCCAGAAGCAGCCACTTAAGCAGGTTCCCCATGTCACGTCTGATAGCTCCGGAGTAATAGCGAAATTTTTCCTCCGGAGTCTGCCTGTTGTCTTTTTCCATATTATTTTCGTCCTCTCATGTATAGTTGTGACTTACTCCATTTTGTCACCTGAAATAATTGTTTGATATTACTGGAAAATTCCTTTTATAAATACGAATTTATGCGTATTTTTATTATACTATATACGCTCAGAAAAAGCGACAAAAATTTTTGAGAATTTCAAAAATTGTCTATAATTTTAAAGCAGATTGAAAAATGGAAACATAATTTATTATAAGTTTCTTTTTATCGGGGAAAATAATGGAAAAATCTTTTTATACCGGAAAAGGAATCGGTGTGTGTATTCTGGATACCGGGATTTATGAGCATATAGATTTTACTGGCAGGATCTGGACTTTTTATGATTTCCTGGATTTTAAAAGGAGACCTTATGACGATAATGGACATGGCACCCATGTAGCCGGGCTGGTGGCAGGAGATGGCACTGCTTCCATGGGAAAATACAGAGGCGCAGCACCTGGCTGCGGAATCATTGCGCTGAAAGTGCTTGACCGTTATGGAAATGGAAGTCAGGATGACGTGCTTCGGGCTCTTCGGTGGATTCGGGAATACAGGCAGCAGTACAGGATCCGGGTGGTAAATATTTCTGTGGGAACTACCTGTAACTCAAAAAGAAACCATGCCAGGCTTCTGGAAAGTGTGGAGCAGCTGTGGGATGAAGGAGTAGTAGTGGTCACAGCTGCCGGAAACCAGGGACCAAGGCCGGGCAGTATCACAGCTCCGGGAAGCAGCAAAAAAGTGATCACAGTGGGCTCCAGCGATTTGTTGGAAGGGCGCAGTGCTATTTCAGGGAGAGGACCAACGGCGGAATGCGTGTGCAAGCCGGATATTGTGGCACCTGGAAATAAAATTATGTCCTGCGTGCCTGGAAAACCTTATTCCTATGGTGTGAAAAGCGGCACCTCTATGTCTACGCCTCTGGTGACAGGTGCTATTGCTTGTGCTTTGGAAAAAAATCCTGCACTTACCAATACGGATATTAAAACTATGCTGATGAATAGTGCAGATGATATGGGACTGCCTCAAAACCTGCAAGGGTGGGGGAAATTTAACCGCAGAAAGTTTCTGAAAATGTAAAAGCAGCCAATTGTGTGAAAAGGATTTCTGCTTAAGTGATTTGAAGAAATGTACGAAAAAGAATACACAAACTTTGATAAAGAATTATCACTTTACAGTATAAAAGCACTTGACGAAGTCGCTTTAAGTGAGTAAAATGGACAGCAAGAGTTCCAAAAGATGAGGAGGAAATATCTATGGAAAACAGACGTGTTTCTATGAATCGCCACACAAACCTGCTTCAGTTAGAGGAGCATATGTATCCGCTTGTGGATGTTACAACTCCCAATGTATTCCGAAATCTTTTTCCATATTCTGAAGTACCGAAAATTGCATTCAACGACCGAGTTGTTCCACATCATATGCCAGATGATATCTGGATCACCGACACGACATTTCGTGATGGCCAGCAGTCCAGAGCACCATACAGCACTGAGCAGATCGTAAGGATTTATGATTACCTTCATAAGCTGGGCGGACCGGAAGGAAGGATCCGTGCTTCTGAATTTTTCCTTTACAGTAAGAAAGACCGTGATGCTGTTGAGAAATGTATGGAGAGAGGCTATGAGTTCCCTGAGGTTACCAGCTGGATCCGTGCAAATAAGAAGGACTTCCAGCTTGTCCGTGATATGGGTATGAGAGAGACCGGTATCCTGGTAAGCTGTTCCGATTATCATATTTTTTATAAGATGAAAATGACACGTAAACAGGCGATGGAGCATTATTTAAGCATTGTAAAAGAATGTCTGGAAATCGGTGTTTCTGTCCGTTGCCATCTTGAAGACATTACACGAGCTGATATTTATGGCTATGTTATCCCATTCTGCCTTGAACTGATGAAGCTTCGCCAGCAGTACGGCATTCCGGTTAAGGTTCGCTGCTGTGATACCATGGGCTACGGTGTTAACTATCCTGGTGCCGTGATCCCTCGTTCTGTACCTGGTATTATTTATGGTATTATGGTTCATGCAGGCGTTCCTTCTGAACTGATCGAGTGGCATGGACATAATGACTTCTATAAGGCAGTCAGCAACTCTACAACAGCATGGCTGTATGGTGCGTGTGGTGTTAATACTTCTTTATTTGGTATCGGAGAGCGTACCGGAAATACACCTCTTGAGGCAATGGTATTTGAATATGCACAGCTTCGCGGAAACCTTGGAGGTATGGATACAACTGTTATCACAGAGCTTGCTGAGTACTATGAGAAAGAGATTGGCTACCACATACCGGAAAGAACTCCTTTCGTTGGAAAGAACTTCAATGTAACAAGAGCTGGTATCCACGCCGACGGACTTCTGAAAAATGAGGAAATCTATAACGTATTTGATACCGAGAAATTCCTGAACCGCCCGGTTGAGGTTGCCGTTTCCAATACTTCCGGAGCTGCCGGAATCGCACACTGGATCGACAGCCATTATCGACTGAAGGGTGACCAGAAGGTTGATAAGAACAGTGAGCTTGTAAAGATGATCAAGTCCTGGGTTGACCAGCAGTATGAGGATGGCCGTGTTACTGTGCTTTGCGATGCAGAACTGGAAGCAATTGTAGCAGAGACTTGCCAGAGACTTGGAATTACGTTAAAATAGGGTTGCTGTGGACATAGTTCACAGTTACCACAAAACATATACTAGGAGGTAATAATGGGTAAAATTCAAATGCAGACCCCTCTTGTTGAGATGGATGGGGACGAGATGACCAGAATTCTGTGGCAGATGATCAAGGATGAGCTTCTTCTTCCTTTTATTGATCTGAAGACAGAATACTATGATCTTGGACTGGAATACAGAAATGAGACTGATGACCAGGTAACCATAGATGCAGCGGAAGCCACCAAGAAATACGGAGTTGCTGTTAAATGTGCCACCATTACCCCGAATAAAGCCAGAATGTCTGAGTATAATCTGAAAAAAATGTACAAAAGCCCTAACGGAACTATTCGTGCAATCCTGGATGGAACTGTTTTTCGTGCTCCCATTGTGGTAAAGGGAATCGAGCCATGCGTGAAGAACTGGAAGAAACCTATCACCATTGCCCGTCATGCTTACGGTGATGTATATAAGAATGCCGAGATGTACATTGACAAACCAGGAGATGCTATGCTGGTATTCAAAGGAGAAGATGGCGAGGAGAGAACGGAGCTGATCCATCACTTTGATACTCCAGGCGTGATCCAGGGTGTTCATAACCTGGACAAATCCATTACCAGCTTTGCAAGATGCTGCTTTAATTATGCCTTAGATACCAAACAGGATCTGTGGTTTGGTGGCAAAGATACCATTTCCAAAACATACGATGGCAAATTTAAAGAAATTTTCCATAATATTTATGAAGCTGAGTTTAAGGAGAAATTTGAGGCAGCAGGCATTACGTTCTTCTATAGTCTGATCGATGATGTAGTAGCCCGCGTAATGAAAGCAGAAGGCGGATTTATCTGGGGCTGTAAGAACTATGACGGAGATGTTATGAGTGACATGATTTCCTCTGCATTTGGTTCTCTGGCAATGATGACTTCTGTACTGGTTTCTCCAGATGGATATTATGAGTATGAGGCAGCTCACGGAACTGTACAGAGACATTACTATCGTCATCTGAAGGGAGAGGAGACCTCCACCAACTCTGTAGCAACAATCTTCGCCTGGACCGGTGCTCTGCGAAAAAGGGGTGAGCTGGATCAGAATCAGGAGCTTATAGAGTTCGCAGATAAGCTGGAGAAAGCAACCCTTTCCACCATCGAAGGCGGACAGATGACCAAAGACCTGGCACTGATTACTTCCTTAAAGGATGTAAAAGTCCTTAACAGCCGCGAGTTTATTCTTGCAATCAGAGAGAAGCTTGAGGCCATGTAATAAAACAGACAGCTTTTAAAAGCTATTTGAAGTAAAAATGTTAATATTGTTATAAAAAAACAGGAACGGTTTCGGATATTTATATTCGAAATCCGTTCCTGTTTTTGAAATAAATATGAAATGTAAGGCTCAAAAGAACAGGTTACTGGTATTTTATGCCAGCTCCTCCCATTTTTCATAAAGCCCTTCCAGTTCTTCTGCTATAGCAGCTTTTTCCCGGCTGAGCTTCGTGCATTCTGCCACATTCGTACAGATATCTGGCAGAACCATGGTTTCATCAATTTCTTTATCCCTTGTTTCCAGTTCTTCAATCCGTGCTTCCACTTTCTTCAGCTCGTTTTCCCGTTTTCTCTTCAGAGCCTGTTCCTCTTTCTGCTGCTGCCAGGTGAGTTTGGTTTCAGAGACGTTTTCCTTAACTTCCTGAGCGGCGGTCTCCTGAGCAGGAGCATAAATCCGGGTCATCTCATCCTTCTTTTCCAGGTAGTAATCATAATCACCGATATAATTGACAATGGCCTGGTTGGTCAGATCCATAATGCGGGTAGCAGTCTGGTTAATAAAATAACGGTCATGGGAAACGTAGAGGACAGTTCCTGTGTAGCTGTTCAGTGCTTCCTCCAGAATCTCCTTGGATGCAATATCCAGATGGTTGGTAGGCTCATCCAGTATCAGGAAGTTGGCTTCTGAGAGCATCAGCTTCGCCAGGGAAACACGGCCGCGTTCACCACCAGAGAGAGAGGAGATCAGCTTAAACACATCATCTCCTGTGAAAAGAAAAGCAGCCAGCATATTGCGGATTTCAGTCTCAGTGAGAGTCGGATACGTGTCTGAAATCTCCTGGAAAATAGTTTTCTCCATATGCAGAACATGGTGTTCCTGATCGTAGTATCCGATCTGAACCTTGGAACCCAAGGCAAAGCGTCCTGCATCAGCATCCACAATTCCATTGAGAATCTTCAAAATTGTGGTCTTACCAGTACCATTGTTGCCAATCAGGGCAACACGTTCCCCACGTTTGATTTCAAAATTAATATCTGTAAACAAAGTCTGTCCCGGAAATGCCTTGGACAGTCCCTCTACAGTAAGTACATCATTTCCACTGATAAAACGTGGTTCCAGGGAAATACGCATCTGGTTATCAATTTCAATTGGTTTCTCAATGCGCTGGATTTTGTCCAGCATTTTTACACGGCTCTCAGCACGCTTAATGGATTTCTCGCGGTTAAAGGAGCGGAGCTTGGTGATAACAGCCTCCTGATGTTTGATCTCTCTTTGCTGGTTCAGGTAAGCCTTGTACTGGGCGTCACGCAGCTGCGCTTTTTTCAGGGCATAAGCGGAATAGTTGCCTTCGTACATTCTCATCTGGGCAGCCTCGATCTCCACGATCTTGGTAACTACCTTGTCCAGAAAATAACGGTCATGAGAAACGATAAATACAGCGCCCGGGTAGTTGAGAAGATAGGTCTCAAGCCATGCAATGCTCTCCATATCCAGATGGTTGGTAGGCTCGTCCAGAAGGAGAATATCCGGTTTGGAGATCAGAAGCTTGCCAAGTGCAACCCGGGTTTTCTGACCTCCGGAAAGGTTCTCAATCTGTTTGCCGTAGTCTTCTTCTTCAAATCCAAGACCTTTTAAAACTCCTACGATTTCACTTTTATAAGCGTAGCCGTTTTCCAGCTCAAACTGGTGCGTCAAGCGGGTATAGCTGTTCATCAGGCTCTCAAGTTTGTCGCCTGCTACGTATTTCATTTCCTGTTCCAGAGAACGGATTTTGTCCTCCATATCCAAAATGTATTGCTTGGTGGTCATCAGTTCTTCGTAAATGGTGTGATGACCGTGGATATCCTGGTACTGGGCCAGATAACCGATCTTCTTATCCTTGGCAATGACCACCTGACCGGAATCCGCGGAAATCTCCTCCATGATAATACGAAGAAGAGTTGTTTTCCCAGCACCGTTATTGCCGATAAGAGCGGCCTTTTCCCGTTCTTCTATGTGAAAAGAAGCATCCTGCAGGATCACCTTTTCCCCAAAAGATTTGCAGATGCTCTGACATGATAAAATCATAAGTTCCTCCTTAAAAAGGCGGTTCTGTATACACAGAAACAGCATTATTAGAATGTTCAATAGTATATTATACTTGAAAAATTTATTTTTTGAAAGAATAATTGTCAAATCACAAAAAAAATTGCAAAAATTTGTAATTCTGCACAACTTTAATTGACAAGAAAATAACATTTCGGTATAATTGACATAGTGTTACGCGGGCTGCCGATTACAGGTAATGTTCCGCGATGCGTTTTTAGCGGAAAATTACAGGCAGCGGAAACAAGGAGGGGAACATTTTGGATGCAAAAGAGATCTCAAAGGCGGTAATTAAGAGATTGCCAAGATATTATCGCTATCTGGGGGAGCTGATGGAAGAGAAGGTGGAACGTATATCTTCCAACGACTTGAGTAAAAAAATGCATGTGACTGCTTCACAGATCCGACAGGACTTAAATAATTTCGGCGGTTTTGGACAGCAGGGATATGGATATAATGTAGAATATCTTTATACAGAAATTGGTAAAATACTGGGACTGGACACCATTCATCCCATGATCATCCTGGGTGCAGGTAATCTGGGACAGGCACTTGCCAATTATGGAGACTTCGAAAAACGTGGCTTCCGCCTGGTAGGGATTTTTGACGTAAACCCGGTTTTGGAGGGGATTTCCGTTCGCGGGATTGAGATCCAGATGGTTAGCAGTCTCCCGGAATTTATCAGGGAGAATCAGGTGGAGATTGCCATTCTGACCCTGCCGAAGAATAAGGCCAAGGAGATGGCGAAGGTTCTTATTGACAATGGAATCAAGGCAATCTGGAATTTTGCCCATACAGATCTTGACGCCCCGGAGGATGTGATCGTAGAGAACGTTCATCTGTCCGAGAGTCTGATGGCACTGTCTTACAACTTAAGCCAGTATCGTAACGAACATAAAGAAAACAAAGAATAAAAGTCAAAGAGGACTGCTGCTTGTCTCGCTGAAGGATTTACAGGAGACCGGGCGGCAGTTTTGCATTAGGAGTGGCCTTATGAAAAAAGTTGTAACCTGCAGTCAGATGAAGCTGCTTGACCATGGCACTATTCATAATATGCATGTTCCCTCCCTGGTTCTCATGGAGAGGGCAGCACTTGCCACAGCAGAAGAGATCCGGAAATATCTGGAAAAGAAAAACGGTTCTGCTAATTTGAAAAAAGAACGGATTCTGACCGTCTGCGGATCTGGCAATAACGGAGGTGACGGCATTGCCATTGCAAGACTTCTGCATCTGGCGGGAATTCGTTCTGAGATTTATCTTGCAGGAAATCCGGATAAAATGACAGAAGAAACCCGACATCAGTGGGATATTGCCATGAGCTACCAGGTACCGGTAATGAATAACCCTGTATGGGATGAATATACTGTTATAGTAGACGGAATTTTCGGCGTTGGACTCTCCAGGGAGATTACCGGGAATTACAAAGAGATAATTGACCATATGAATGAAGCTCCTGCGTATAAAGTAGCGGTGGATATTCCGTCTGGCATTCATGGAGATACGGGAGCTGTTCTTGGAACTGCTTTTGAGGCAGATCTTACCGTAACATTTGCATATAAAAAACGTGGACTTTGTCTGTATCCGGGAAGAGCTTATGCTGGCAGAATTGTGGTGGCGGATATTGGAATTTATGACCGGGACCGTGATGGCAGTGAGCTTGCAAGCAAGGCTGCCTGGCATATGGAAAAATCTGACGTGAAAACTCTTCCGGCAAGAAAACCATGGGGAAATAAAGGAACATTTGGCAAGGTCCTTCTTGTAGCGGGTTCGAAGGGAATGTGCGGAGCAGCCTGCCTGAGTGCCAGTGCAGCACTTCATGGAGGTGCCGGGATGGTGAAGATCCAGACTGTGGAAGAGAACCGGATTCCTTTACAGAGCCTTTTGCCTGAGGCAATGCTGACCAGCGAATTTGATGAGGAAGCCAATAGGAAAAATTTAAACTGGTGTGATGTGCTGGTGATCGGTCCAGGGCTTGGAACAGAAGGCTCAGGAAAGGAAAGAATGCTTTGGTTCCTGGAAAACGGAGCAAAAGCAGGAAAGCCTGTTATACTGGATGCAGATGGTCTGAATATTCTGGCAATGCATCCACAGTGGATGAAATTCCTAGGGGAACAGACCATTCTCACACCCCACATGGGCGAGATGAGCCGTCTTTGCGGCTTGGATGTATCAGAACTAAAGGAAGACCCTGTAGCCCGTGCTTATCAATATGCAGAGAAAAGTGGCGGTGTTCTGGTACTGAAAGACGCATGTACAGTAGTGACTGACCAGAATGAAAAGCTGTATCTGAATCTTTCTGGTAATTCGGGAATGGCCACAGCAGGAAGCGGAGATGTACTTTCCGGTATTATCGCAGCTGTTCTCTGCATGTATTTAAGCTGTGAGGAAGAACGGGAGCTTTCCTATAAAGCTGCCATGGCGGTGTATATTCACGGTCTTTGCGGCGATATTGCCAGAGAGAAAAAAGGATCTCACGGCATGACGGCGAAGGATATGATCGAAGCCCTGCCGGAAGTTTTGAAACTGGCAGAAGTTCAGAGTAAAGGATGAGAATTGTGACGTACATTTTGCAGAACGCCTTTTGGAGCATGCTCTGATAAATTTAGAAAATCGAGGAAAATGTTATGGAAAAATACAGTAGAATCAAAGCATTGATTTCTCTTGATGCAATCAGATATAATTTTGAACAGATGAAGAAGAACATAAAAGAGGGAACAAAGATCATCGCAGTAATCAAAGCGGATGCATATGGTCACGGTGCAGTACCTATTGCGAGAATGCTTGAGGAATTTGATTATATATGGGGATTTGCTGCAGCTACAGCCCAGGAGGCATTACAGCTTCGAAGAGCCGGGATCACAAGACCGATTCTGATCCTGGGACTGGTATTTGAAGAATATTATAAGGAACTTGCCGAAAATGATGTGCGCATGGCCGTCTGTGATTATGAGACAGCCAGGAAATTTAACAAAGCTGCTGAAGAAGCAGGCAAAAAAGGTCTGATCCATCTGGCTGCGGATACCGGCATGACCAGGATCGGATTTAAGGACAGCGAAGAGAGTCTGGAGGAAATCCGCAGAATTGCAGCTCTTCCCAATGTGGAAATTGAAGGTTTATTCACTCACTTTGCAAGAGCAGATGAATACGACCGCACCCCGGCAATGGTTCAGCTGAAACGATATCTTGATTTTGCGGATCTTCTGGAAAAAAATGGAATCCATATTCCACTGCATCATTGTTCCAATAGTGCCGGAATAATCCGTGTACCGGAAGCCAACCTGAACATTGTCCGTGCAGGAATTACCATTTATGGAATTTATCCCTCTGAGGAAGTGGAAAAAGACATTGTAATGCTGAAACCTGTAATGTCACTGAAGAGTCATGTTTCCTACGTGAAGGATGTGGAGCCGGGGGTTCAGGTAAGCTACGGTGGAACCTACACGACAGATCATATTACAAAGATAGCGACGATTCCTGTTGGATACGCAGATGGATACCCAAGAATGCTTTCTAATAAAGGCTGGGTTCTGATCCATGGACAAAAGGCTCCGATCCTTGGCAGAGTCTGTATGGACCAGTTTATGGTAGACGTGACAGAAATCCCGGATGTAAAGACAGGGGATGAAGTGACACTGCTTGGAAAAGATGGGGATGAGGTTATCAGTGCAGATACACTGGGAGATCTGTCCGGCCGTTTTTCTTATGAATTTGTATGTAATATCAGCAAACGTGTGCCAAGAATCTATATCCGCGATGGGAAAGAGTGCGGAGAGCTGACATATTTTGACTGAGGATACCCAGAAAAATTGTGACGCACATCCTTTGGAAAGTCTTTTGCAGGTATGCGTCAGGTAAGAACAATACAGACGGAAAGGATTCCGTTACCGGCTTTTGCAAGAATCCGTAACGAATTGCGGGAAAAATACCACACATGTATACACATGAAAAAAGTTGGAAATACTTATTTTCAGAAAAGTAAAAGTAAAACGGAGTGTGAATTGTGTGGTAATTAAAAGAGGGGATATTTTTTATGCGGATCTTCGGCCCGTGGTGGGAAGCGAGCAAGGAGGTATCCGACCGGTACTTATTATTCAGAATGATGTAGGCAACAGACATAGTCCTACCGTGATCTGCGCAGCTATTACATCCAAAATGAACAAGGCGAAGCTGCCTACCCATATTGAGATTGATGCATCGGCCTATGGAATTGAAAAAGATTCTGTAATTTTGTTAGAACAGCTTCGTACCATTGACAAGAGAAGATTAAAAGATAAAGTATGTCATCTGGACGGTCCTATGCTTGACAAGGTGAACCATGCTCTTGAAATCAGCCTGGAGCTTACATTCTCTTGACGAAAAGAAACTTTAGTGATATAGTTGTAAAGTCTCAGCGGCATTGACTGCCGCAATTGCACATTCGTGCTGCTGTGGAATAAGGAAGCAGCAGTATGTTTTCGTTACTGCGAAGGTAATAAGCAGTAACGCTGTCTAGGAGGAACAAAGGTTTAATATATGGAATCTGGCAGTAGTATGCCCCTGGCGGGCTTTGTCATTTTATTATTGCTTTTGTGGCTGAATGGTATTTTTTATGGATTTTCAGCTGCAGTGCACAATCTGAGCGAAAACGAAGTGGAGAAACGGGCGCAGGAAGGAGATAAGAAAGCAGTCTTTCTTCTTTCCCTGATCAACAATCCTGTTTCATTTGTCAATGCGATTCCGCTGATTGTTATGGCTTCCGGAGTCTGTTTCGGAGCATTTATCGTTCCATGGGCTACCGAGACCTTTCATCCCTACATAAAGCATTTGGCTGCATTGATCCTGGTGCTTGCACTGGTGATCATTCTGCTTGCGTCTCTTGGTATTCTTACATTCAGGAGAATCGGAACCTATCACCCGGAAAAATATGCATATCGGTATATGAAGATTGTAGGATTTTTTACCAGGATCCTGTATCCTTTTACTATGTGCGTAACCTTTATTGCCAAGCTGGCAGCAAGGCCATTTGGTGTTGCTTTTAATCAGTCAGAGGATCCGGTGACGGAGGAAGAGATCATTTCCATTGTAGATGAAGCCCATGAGCAAGGTGTCATTGAGGAAAACGAAGCAGAGATGATCCAGAATATCATGGAGTTTACGGACACTGAAGCCAAGGACATTATGACGCATCGCAAGAATGTGATCGCATTTGATGAGGAGGACAATCTTCAGACCATTGTGGATACCATGCTTGAGGAAGGAAATTCCCGTTATCCTGTATTTAGAGAGACAATAGATAATATAGTAGGAATTATTCATTATAAAGATGCTTTGAAATTCCTTACCAGGAATTCCTGGGCGAAGTTCAAACCCCTTAAGGATCTGCCGGGATTGATCAGGGAAGCTTCTTTTATTCCGGAGACAAGGGGAATTAGTGATCTTTTCAAATCCATGCAGATGAAGAAAATTCATATGGCAGTGGTAGTGGACGAGTATGGACAGACTTCAGGAATTGTCTCAATGGAAGATATTCTGGAGGAAATCGTAGGAGATATTCTGGATGAATACGATGAAGACGACAGTACGTTCCGGACGCAGAAGGATAACAGTGTGATCATTGACGCACTGGCGTATCTGGAAGATGTAGCAGAAGAGCTTGGAATTGATTTCGGTAAAGTGGAATTTGAGACCTTAAATGGTTATCTGACGAATCTTCTTGGACATATTCCCACAGAAGATGATCTGGATAAAGAAATTGTTGTAAACGGCTACCGTTTCAGAATTCTTTCCCTTGGCAACAAAACCATCGGAAAGGTGCGGGCCGAAAAGATAAAAAAAGAACCAAAAGGAGAGGATAAGAAATGTCAGGACATTCAAAATTCGCAAACATAAAGCACAAGAAAGAAAAAAACGATGCTAAAAAAGGAAAAATCTTTACCATCATCGGTCGTGAGATCGTAATGGCTGTTAAAGCAGGTGGTCCGGATCCGAACAACAATGGTAAGCTTCGTGACGTTATTGCAAAGGCAAAGGCAAACAACATGCCAAACGATACCATCGAGCGTGGTATTAAGAAAGCAGCCGGTGCTGATTCCGCAGACAGTTACGAGAAAGCTGTATACGAAGGATATGGTCCGAATGGTGTTGCCATCATCGTTGAGACTCTGACTGATAACAAGAACCGTACAGCCAGCAACGTAAGAAACGCTTTTACAAAGGGTAACGGAAGCATTGGAACCCAGGGCTGTGTATCCTATATGTTCGATCAGAAGGGTCAGATCATCATCGACAAGGAAGAGTGCGAGATGGACGCTGACGAACTGATGATGACCGCTCTTGATGCAGGTGCTGAGGATTTCAATGAAGAAGAGGACAGCTATGAAGTTCTCACTGCTCCGGATGATTTAGGCGCAGTACGCGAGGCTCTTGAGGCCGCAGGTGTTCCGCTTCTTGAGGCACAGGTTGCCATGATCCCGCAGACAACTGTTGAACTGACAGATGAGAAATCCCTTAAGGATATCCAGAGAATCCTTGATCTTCTGGATGATGACGACGATGTAACAGATGTATGGCATAACTGGGACGAATAATTTAATCAGATTTGCAGATACTACCTCCATACGATTGTATGGAGGTATTTTTATGCAGCAAAGAGAGGATAATGAAGCCGAAAGCGAAAAAAAAGAATCTGTGGAAAAAGAAGAACAGCAAAATAAGCAGATCCGTGATATGGGACAGGTTATTTTAAATGAGAATTCTAATAAATATAAAGTGGAACTTCTGACGATCATCGGTGAGGTAGAGGGGCACGAATCGGCGCCGTCTCACAGCAAAACTACAAAATACGAGCATGTTTTGCCAAAACTTGCCATGATCGAGGATGACAAGTCTGTGGACGGACTTCTGGTTTTGCTTAATACTGTGGGCGGTGACGTGGAAGCTGGTCTTGCCATTGCAGAGATGATCGCCTCTTTAAGCGTGCCCACAGTGTCCCTGGTACTTGGCGGCGGTCACTCCATTGGTGTTCCCATGGCTGTATCTGCAGATTATTCTTTTGTAGTTCCCAGTGCCACCATGGTGATCCACCCTGTTCGCACAAATGGCATGTTTATTGGCGTCGCCCAGTCCTACCGCAACATGGAGAAAATCCAGGACCGGATCACCACCTTCATTTCCAGTCACACCCACATGTCCCAGGAAAGACTGGAAGAACTAATGCTGGACACTACGCAGCTGGTAAAAGATGTGGGAACTATGTTAGAAGGTCCGGAGGCAGTGAAAGAAGGTCTGATCGATGAAGTTGGAGGAATGAAAGAAGCTCTTGGGAAATTATATGAATTAATTGGTGAAGAGAAAAGCAAATCCCCTGAAAAATGAAAAATTATACATTTTTTGGAAAAATATAAGAAAAACAGGAGAATTTTATTTTACTAACCTGTCTTTTTGTGCTATAGTGTTATAGGATATGACCGACACAAGTGTCCATACAGCGGACATATACATGAAGTGACGGTTAAATATAGGTTACTGCCCGCGGAGTGAGCAGCAACAAATATAGTACTTCAGGAGGGAACTATGTATAAGATACTCAACGCAGAGAAACTTTCTGCAAATGTTTTTCTTATGGATGTGGAAGCTCCTCGTGTGGCTAAGCATTGTCTGCCTGGCCAGTTCGTCATCGTGAAGATGGACGAAGTAGGAGAGAGAATTCCGCTTACAATCTGCGACTATGATGCAGAGAAAGGTACTGTAACAATCGTTTTCCAGCCGGCTGGTGCTTCAACAACCAGAATGGCCCAGCTGAAAGCAGGCGATTACTTCGAAGATTTTGTTGGACCTCTGGGACAGCCATCTGAACTTTGCCATGAAGATCTCGAAGAGCTTAAGAAGAAAAAAATCGTTTTCGTAGCAGGTGGTGTTGGTACAGCTCCTGTATATCCTCAGGTGAAATGGCTTCACGAGCATGGCATTACCGCTGATGCGATCGTTGGTGCCAAGACAAAGGATCTCCTTATTCTTGAGGACAAGATGAAAGAAGTATGTAATCTGTATGTTACTACAGATGATGGTTCTTATGTACGTAAAGGTATGGGTACAGATGTGCTTCGAGACCTTGTGCAGAACCAGGGCAAAGAGTATGATCTCTGCGTTGCAATCGGACCGATGATCATGATGAAATTTGTCTGCCTGTTAACAAAAGAACTGAACATTCCTACAGTTGTCAGCATGAACCCGATCATGGTAGACGGAACCGGTATGTGCGGAGCCTGTCGTTTAATGGTTGGAGGCGAAGTGAAATTTGCCTGCGTAGACGGACCGGAATTTGATGGACATAAAGTTGATTTCGACCTTGCCATGAAGAGACAGCAGATGTATAAGACCGAAGAGGGACGTGCTCTTCTGAAGCTTCAGGAAGGCGATACCCATCACGGCGGATGCGGACATTGTGGAGGTGACAAATAATGGCAGATGTATTAAAGAAAGTACCAGTCAGAGAGCAGGCTCCTAAGGTTCGTGCTACTAACTTTGAAGAGGTTTGCCTTGGTTACAATAAAGAAGAGGCAATGGAAGAAGCAAACAGATGCCTTGGCTGTAAGAAAGCAAAATGTATGGAAGGATGCCCGGTATCTATCAATATCCCAGGCTTCGTTCATGAAGTAAAAGAAGGAAACTTTGAAAAAGCTTACCAGATTATCGGTGAGTCCAGTGCTCTTCCGGCTGTCTGCGGACGTGTATGTCCTCAGGAGACACAGTGCGAGGGTAAATGTATCCGTGGTCTGAAAGGGGAAGCTGTTTCCATTGGTAAACTGGAGCGTTTCGTTGCTGACTGGGCGAAGGAGAATGGTATTAAGCCAGTTCCGGCTGCACAGAAGAACGGACATAAAGTTGCAGTTATCGGTTCCGGACCTTCCGGACTTACCTGCGCCGGAGATCTTGCAAAGATGGGTTACGATGTAACAATTTTCGAGGCACTTCACAAAGCAGGTGGAGTTCTTGTTTATGGTATTCCGGAATTCCGTCTTCCAAAAGACAAAGTAGTTGCTGCAGAGGTTGAGAACGT
>OLON01000280.1_pt1 | contig 38213 bp, 33 predicted proteins | sample 1672691 | NCBI WGS metagenome assembly OLON01 (sample SAMEA3136714, study PRJEB25190) | human gut metagenome | biome: human gut; feature: human-associated habitat; material: faeces | place: Austria | collected 2013
AACAGTATGACAACATCAACGTAGTATACTGCGAGAACGATAACGAAGCATTCGGTGCTATCGATGCAATCGAAGCTGCTGGTAAAACAGTTGGTTCTGATATTGCAAACGGCGAGATCATGGTTATGTCCTTCGATACAACTAATGCAGGTTTAACAGATACATTAGCCGGAAAGATCACATGTGATGTTGAGTGTAACCCATTACACGGACCACGTGCTGAGGAACTGATCAAAGCTCTTGAAGCGGGTGAAGAAGTTCAGAAACTGAACTATGTAGACGAAGAAATCTTCGCAGCAGACGACACAGTAGATAAAGTTACAGCTGTAAACAGCCTTGATGAAGAGGGCGAATATGCAGTTACACCTATCACACAGGAAATTATTGACGGACGTGCATATTAATTTTTGACAACAGATCATAATCGTGTAATAGAAGGAATATAAATAATCCGGAGCGTGGTTCATAGTTCGGAGAAACCCGGATTTATGAATCACGCTCTCTTTATGTCAAAATGATCTACAGATACCCACTTTGCTGAAGTATTTCAGTGAATGAGGGGTAAGACCAGTTTAGAAAGCAGGTGGAAAGAATATGGAACAAAACGTAGTATTGGAAATGCGTGATATCAGCAAAAACTTTACAGGAGTCCGTGCCCTTTCCCATGTGGACTTTACCCTTCGTAAAGGTGAAATCCACGCACTGATGGGGGAGAACGGTGCAGGTAAATCAACACTGATCAAGGTGCTGACTGGTGTGCATGAATTTGAAACCGGAACGATCCGTATGGCCGGAAACAGCAATGTTATTGTAAATCATTCACCTCAGGAAGCGCAGGCAAATGGTATCAGTACTGTATATCAGGAGGTTAACCTTTGTCCGAACCTTACCGTGGCAGAGAACCTTTTTATCGGCAGAGAGCCGAGAAAGATGGGAATGATTGATTGGAAGCAGATGAATGAGCGCTCAGGAAAACTTCTTGAGAGCCTGGACATTCATGTGCCGCCAACACAGATGCTGGATGAATGCTCTCTGGCAATCCAGCAGATGATCGCCATCGCGCGTGCCGTAGACATGAAATGCCGGGTTCTGATCCTGGATGAACCGACTTCTTCTCTGGATGATGATGAAGTTGAGAAGCTGTTCGTACTGATGAGAAGGCTGCGTGATGAAGGGGTAGGAATTATCTTTGTTACCCATTTCCTTGAGCAGGTTTATGCAGTCTGCGACAGAATCACAGTTCTTCGTAACGGTGAACTGGTAGGTGAGTATGAGACAAAAGATCTTCCACGAGTTATGCTGGTTGCCAAGATGATGGGTAAAGACTTTGATGATCTGGCAGATATCAAGGGTGAGCATAAAGATAAGAGAATTAAGGATGCAGAACCTGTAATCGAGGCGAAAGGACTTTCGCATAAGGGAACCATCAAACCGTTTGATATCACGATCAATAAAGGTGAAGTTATCGGTCTTACCGGCCTTCTGGGTTCCGGACGTTCCGAGCTGGTTCGTGCGATCTATGGTGCGGATAAAGCGGATGCAGGAACTCTGAAAGTAAAAGGAAAAGAAGTGAAGATCAACACTCCTCTGGATGCCATGAAACTTGGTATGGCATACCTTCCGGAAGACAGAAAAGCAGAGGGTATTATCGCAGACCTTTCTGTAAGAGAAAATATTATTATAGCGCTCCAGGCTAAACGTGGTATGTTCCATCCATTGAGTAAGAAAGAGATGGAGGAGGCAGCCGACAAATATATTAAATTACTGCAGATTAAGACAGCCAGCCGTGAAACACCGATCAAGAGTCTGTCCGGTGGTAACCAGCAGAAGGTTATCCTTGGAAGATGGCTGCTGACAAATCCGGATTATCTGATCCTGGATGAGCCGACACGAGGTATTGATATCGGTACCAAGACGGAAATTCAGAAACTGGTTCTTGATCTTGCGGATCAGGGAATGGCAGTTACATTTATCTCCTCAGAGGTTGAGGAAATGCTCCGTACCTGTTCCCGTATGGCGGTTCTTCGTGACGGTCAGAAGGTAGGCGAACTGGAAGAGGATGAACTTTCCCAGAGCGGAGTTATGAAAGCTATTGCCGGAGGTGACGATAAATAATGAATAAGAGTAAATTAAAGAAAATAACGAGTGCACGTCTGTTTCTTCCAATTGTGTGCCTGATCGCAGTGCTTTTACTGAACGTGATCAAGACACCGGATTTCTTTAATGTATCAATTCGAAACGGTGTACTGTATGGTTACATTATTGATGTTATTAACCGTGCTTCAGAGCTGGTTATCCTTGCAATCGGTATGACGCTGGTAACAGCAGCTTCCGGTGGACAGGATATCAGTGTTGGTGCAATCATGGCGGTTGCAGCGGCTGTCTGCTGTCAGATTCTTTCCGGTGGACAGGTTTCTGTCAATGATTATCAGAATCCGCTAATCCTGGCTGTTATCGCAGCACTTCTTGCATCTGCTTTATGTGGTGCATTTAATGGTTTTCTGGTTTCCAGGCTGAACATTCAGCCGATGGTTGCCACTCTGATCCTTTATACAGCGGGTCGTGGTATTGCCCAGTTGATCACAAATGGTCAGATTACTTATATCCGTGTGGATTCTTATAAGGTGGCTGGTGGATATATCGGTAAATGCCCGATTCCGACACCGATTTTCTTTGCAATCGTTACTGTTATTGTGGTATATCTGATTCTGAAGAAAACAGCTCTTGGTCTTTATATCGAGAGTGTTGGTATCAATGGAAAAGCTGCCCGTCTTGTAGGTTTAAACTCTACAATGATTAAATTCCTTACCTATGTGATCTGCGGTGTACTGGCTGGTATCGCCGGTATCGTGGCTTCCAGCCGTATCTACTCCGCAGATGCCAACAACATTGGTCTGAACCTGGAAATGGATGCCATCCTCGCAGTTGCACTTGGCGGAAACTTCCTTGGCGGTGGTAAATTCAGTCTGCTTGGTTCCGTTATCGGTGCATATACCATTCAGGCGCTGACCACAACACTTTATGCGATGAACGTTAAGGCTGACCAGCTTCCTGTTTATAAGGCAATCGTGGTTGTTATTATCGTTACACTGCAGAGTGATGTCTTTAAGAAATATATTGCCAACTTAAAAGCTAAGAGAAGTGTGGCAGCAGAAGGAGGTCAGAAGTAATGAAAGCAAATGTACAGAAAAAGAAAATGACAGGAAATGGCTTCCTGCTTCTGATCACGATCGCATTGTTTGTAGTTATGTATGTTGCAGGTATGATCGTGTTTGCTGATAAAGGTTTTGCGAAACCGCAGATGTTTCTGAACCTGTTTGTATCGAATGCGGGTCTTCTGGTTATTGCGTGTGGTCTTACGATCGTTATGATCACTGGCGGTATTGATATTTCCGTAGGTTCTGTTACAGCACTTGTATGTATGGTTCTTGCAGATCTCATGGAGAACAAAGGTGTAAATACATATGTTGCAGTTTTAGTTGCACTGCTGATCGGTGTTGCTTTTGGTATTGTACAGGGCTTCCTGGTAGCTTATCTGGACATTCAGCCATTTATCGTTACTCTGGCAGGTATGTTCTTCGGACGTGGTCTGACAGCTATCATCAGTACTGATATGATTTCTATCAAGAATGAGTTATTCCTGAAATGGGCAAATTACCGTTTCTATATGCCTTTTGGTTCAACCAGTAAGAAGGGTAAATTTATCCCGGCGTATATTCCGCCGACAGTTGTGATCGCACTGATCGTTGTAGTTCTGATTGCAGTTCTTCTGAAATATCGTAAATTCGGACGTAAGCTGTATGCAATCGGCGGTAACCGCCAGAGTGCATTGATGATGGGTCTGAATGTTAAGAAGACTATCTTTAATGCTTATGTGCTGGATGGTTTCCTTGCAGGTCTTGGTGGTTTCCTGTTCTGCCTGAACAGTTGTGCAGGTTTCGTTGAGCAGGCGAAAGGTCTTGAGATGGATGCGATTTCTTCAGCGGTTATCGGTGGTACACTGCTTTCCGGTGGTGTTGGTACACCGATCGGTACTTTGTTTGGTGTTCTGATCAAGGGTACAATCTCCAGTCTGATCACAACTCAGGGTACTTTATCAAGCTGGTGGACAAGAATTATTCTTTCTGCATTGCTTTGCTTCTTCATTATTATTCAGTCTGTTGTGGCTTCTATGAAGAAGAAAAACAAATAAGCTGGCTGGGGATTTTATAGCGGGTAGTGTGAACATTAAAAAGATGAAAAGAAAATAAAAAAGACAGGTCGAAATTCGGGTTTGAGTTTCGGCCTGTCTTTTTTTGTGAGAAAAATGTATGGAGTTTTTTTGAAAATATGACAAAGGTTATCGTGTGAAGTACAGGAAATCTGCGCATGGCCGCTGGACTCCACCGATCAGGTTGTTCATGACTTTGCCATTAAAGTACAAAGTTGCGGAGCCGCCGCCGTCAAGATTATAGGCGTAGGTGCATCCGTAAGAACTGAAAATGTTTATCATATCCCAGTGATTCAGACCACTGTAACTTCCGGTGTCTGTGACGAGAAGGATGTAGTCGTTGGGTTTTACCATTCCGACTGCGGTACGTGGATAGTATTTTTCGGTTTCTGCCCATGGAAGCTGTGCTTCGCCGTTCTGGATCAGGACGGGACCAAAGTTGTAGGTATCTTTGACACCGGCCTTCAGGAGGTCTTTTCCCATGAGTCCCTGTGCAGGAGTGTAGATGGTGCCGTCGTTTTTGACTGCCATGACGGAGTAGCTGGTCATGTAGTCACCGTAAAGGGTGCCGTTTTTGATACACATACCAAGTGGGGAAGGCTGTCCGGTTCCATAGTCAAAGGCGCTTCCGTTTACTCCGATCACACCTCCGTTGGAAGAAACCGCGGAGGAAGTGGTCTGGCGTTCACCGCCGTAAGTTCCATAGGAGAGGGCGGATTTCAGCTGTGTGGCACTGGCTGTTTTGATATGAGCAACCCAGTATGGGATTTCGTGAACGGATTTACGGGAAAGTGTGATGCGCAGGGTGTCGCTTTTATAGGTGTAGGTGTTTCCTTTCTGACTGATGACAGGTTCGGAATCGGAGGACTTTACGCGCTGTCCTTTTTTATTGACATAATATTTGCCAACCCAGGTGTCGGTTGCGAGAACACCGGTCTTTTTTCTGAAGTAGTATTTGTATTTGCCTATTTTGTGCCAGCCGGTTGCCATGGTGGAATTACTGAGAAAGTAGTATTTTTTTCCCTTATCGGAGATCCACTGGTTAGCAACGGCGATACCGGATTTATTGAAATAGTAGGTATACTTGGTGCCGGTCGCCCAGCGGTTGCGGAACATGGCTCCGTTTTTACGATTGTAATAGTATTTGTTACCGGAGCGTTTGATCCATCCGGTGAAGCGTTTGCCGTCTGTGGTGCTGTAATAATAGTAGCCTTTGTATTTGAAAGAACCGCAGATCAGGCGGCCTTTGGAGTTGTAGAAGTAATAATCTCCTTTAATGAGCTGCCAGCCTGTTTTTTTTGATGTGATACTGACAGAGGTGTTTTTCTGTTTTACATAAGCAGCAGCCTGGGCGGATGTGGGATGTGCCGTGCTGACTGTTATGGAAAACAGGAGGATTGTTAAGAAAAATATTATTTTTCCTGAATTTCTTTTCATAGTTGTATTGTCCCTTCTGTAAATCTATAGTTAAGTCGTATAAGCGAGAAATACTATACTTATTATAGCAGAAATAACAGGAAGATTTGTAAATTTGAGGAAACGTAACAAAAAAGTAAAAAGAAAACGGCTCCGGAAAAAAGGAGCCGTTAAGTGAATCTGAAGATTAATAATCTGTCTTCTGGTAGAAACGTCCGTTGATGTAGTCTGTTTTGATGATATTGACGAATGCTTTCGGGTCAATCTCGTGGACTTTTTTTACCAGGAACTTGGCTTCTTCGGTGGATACAACGGAGTAGATCATGCTGGTCTTTTCGTCTGTGTAGCATCCGGTGCCTTCGAAGCGGGTTGCTGTGTGGTTTGTAAGTTTGAAGATTTCTTCGTAAATCTGGTATGGTTCTTTGGTGATGATGAACAGAGTATGTTTCTTGTATCTCTGATGGAGCATCTGGATTACCTGAGTGGAGGTAAACTGGAAGATGATGGAGTAAAGTGCTCTGTCCCATCCGAACAGGAGGCCGGCCACTGTCAGGATCACGGCATTTCCACAGAGAATGTAGTTCCAGATATCACGTCCGCTTTTTTCGGAAAAATAAATGGCGATAAAATCGGTTCCTCCGGTGCTGGTGTTACCAATCAGGCAGAGGCTGATGCAGAAACCGTTGATCAGTCCGCCAAAGATGCTGATAAGCAGGGTATCGTAGGTGATCGGCTGGCTTGGAATGATATCCGTAAGCAGACCGGAGAGTACGATGACACAGACGGAGCTGATCGTAAATTTCTTTCCGATGAATTTCAGACCGATAAATACAGGAATGGAGTTCAGCAATACGTTGATGAGGGTATAGGGAACTGCAATTCCTACAAAGGTCTGAAAAATATTCTGGATCAGAAGGGTAAGACCGGTAAATCCACCTGGGAAAAGACCGCCAGCCCTTACAAAGGTTTTAATGTTTAATGCCATGATCATTGCAGCGAGAACAGCGCAGCCGTAACGTTTGGCTTCGTGTTTTAAGTTGAGTTCACTCATAAAGTTATTCCTCTTAATTTTTCCCTTCTATTATAAATGAAAATGGATGAGGCTTTATGCTTCCCAGCGTCCGGATGCACCGCATGGGAGAATCAGTCCGTTGGAACTTACAGGGAGTCCGATTTCCTGAGAATCTACATGACCGCCGAATTTCTTCAGTTCAGTAGAAAGCATGTAGGTCAGGACTGCCGGTGCAAGTCCGGTGGTGTAGGAGTTGATGAGGAAGAACAGTGGCTGATTGCTGAGAATTTTGGTACAGAGTTTGATCAGGTCGTGAATACAGTCCTCAATTTTCCAGATTTCACCTTTTGGTCCTCGACCGTAGGAAGGCGGGTCCATGATGATGGCATCGTAGTGATTTCCTCTGCGGATTTCACGTTCTACGAATTTTACGCAGTCGTCTACCAGCCAGCGGATCGGGGCATCGCCCAGTCCGGAAGCTACGGCGTTTTCTTTTGCCCAGGTAACCATTCCTTTGGATGCGTCTACATGGGTGACAGAAGCACCGGCTGCTGCGGCTGCGAGAGTGGCACCGCCTGTATAGGCAAAAAGATTCAGTACTTTTACAGGGCGTCCGGCGTTGCGGATCTTATTGCCGAACCAGTCCCAGTTGGTAGCCTGTTCCGGGAAAAGTCCGGTATGTTTGAAGCTGAAAGGTTTTAAGTGGAAGGTGAGATCTTTGTAATGAATATCCCACTGTTCCGGCAGATCGAAAAACTCCCATTCTCCGCCGCCTTTTTTGCTTCTGTGATAATGACCGTTCATGTGTTTCCAGCCTTTGTTTGTCTTCGGTGTATCCCAGATTACCTGCGGGTCCGGACGAACCAGGAGATAATCTCCCCAGCGCTCCAGCTTCTCCCCACAGGAAGTGTCAATAACTTCATATTCTTTCCATCCGTCTGCAATCCACATTGTATCAGTTTCCTCCTAATGATTAATGAATGTATTAAGTGTATGGATAGGAAGATAGGTTGTAATCTCCCTTATTTTCTACTGTTTAGAGTATAGAGGAAAACGGCGCTGATGGCAAGTGAAGCGTCATAATTCACAGTTATAAATGAATAAAGTATTACTGTTCACTCCGTGCCCGGTAACAATAAAGTACAAATTTTACAGTCGTGAAAAAGCTCCGTATTTCCTGTGTCTGTATAAAATTATAAAAATACCCGGACAATATAGCTATGATGAATGGTATCTGGCTGTCTTTGCCCGGGTGTTTTGGTAAAATATTAACAATTGTATAAAAACACTTGACAATCCCTACTTTACCATACTAAAATGTAAAAAGCATAAAAAATGTTGCTACAGGAAAAACAAATGACTGCCATTTACGGAATAGAGATGAACTTCCATGGCTCACAAGGAGGAATATTTATTATGAAGAAATACAGCGAAATGAGCAAAGAAGAATTGCTTACACTCAAAGCAGAGCTGGATAAAGAATACGCAGATATCAAAGCGCAGGGTCTTGCACTTGATATGTCCCGTGGTAAACCGGCAGCAGATCAGTTAGATCTCTCCATGGGCTTAATGGATGTATTAAGCAGCGATTCAGACCTGAAATGTGAAACTGGCGTGGACTGCCGTAACTACGGTGTGATCGACGGTATTCCGGAAGCGAAGCGTCTTCTTGGAGAGATGTCAGAAGTAGACCCGGATCACATTATCATCTATGGAAACTCCAGCCTGAACGTTATGTTTGACAGTATTGCACGTTCCATGACTCACGGTGTAATGGGAAATACTCCATGGTGCAAACTCGATAAAGTAAAGTTCCTCTGTCCGGTACCGGGATATGACCGTCATTTTAAAATCACAGAATTCTTTGGAATCGAAATGATCAATGTACCAATGACACCACAGGGTCCGGATATGGATATGGTTGAGAAACTTGTCAACGAGGATGCAGCGATCAAAGGTATCTGGTGTGTACCGAAATATTCCAATCCACAGGGATACACCTATTCCAAAGAAACAGTAGAACGTTTTGCAAGACTGAAACCGGCAGCTCCGGATTTCCGTATTTACTGGGATAACGCATACAGCATTCACCATCTGTATGATGATAATCAGGATTTCCTGGTTGAGATTCTGGAAGAATGTGCAAAAGCAGGCAACCCGGATATCGTATATAAGTTTACTTCTACTTCTAAAGTAAGCTTCCCGGGTTCCGGTATCGCAGCAGTTGCAGCTTCCAAAGCAAACCTGGAAGATTTCCGCAGCTACATGCAGATTCAGACGATCGGTCATGACAAATTAAACCAGTTACGTCATGTAAGATTCTTCAAAGACCTTAACGGACTGCATGAACACATGAGAAAACATGCGAACATCATCCGTCCGAAATTCGAACTGGTACTTGATACACTGGAAAAAGAACTCGGCGGTCTTGGAATCGGTGAGTGGACCAAACCACATGGCGGATACTTCATTTCTTTTGATGCAATGGAAGGATGCGCAAAAGCAATCGTTGCGAAAGCAAAAGAGGCAGGTGTTGTACTGACAGGCGCAGGCGCAACTTATCCATATGGAAAAGACCCGAAAGACTCCAACATTCGTATCGCACCAAGCTTCCCGACTCTGGAAGACCTTGGAAAAGCAGCAGAAGTATTTGTACTCTGCGTAAAACTTACAAGTGTAGAGAAACTTCTGGAGAATGCATAAAATTACTGTTTGTTCCGTGTAAAACAGCAATGCGTGAACAATAACCGATAATCGGCAACTCTAATGAGAAACAACTGCATACTGTATTTACTTTCAGGATAAATCGTGTATACTAAAACTGCCCGGCATTTTTTGCCGGGCGGTTGCTGTTTCCTGAGATTTTTTATGTCATGGAAAATTACTACGCAGTGTTCCTGTGATATAAAAAGCCTCCGGGCAGAATCTTTTTTATAAGACTTTACAGAAAGGGGAGGTCGAATGAGTATCCGCAAAAAAATAATGATCAGCCTGATCACAATATTGCTTTTGATGACGGCAGGGGCGTATGGATATGGAGTTTATTATTTTACAGAACATTTTTTGCCCGGATCTATTGTGAATGGCTTTAACTGTTCCTATATGGATGTGAAGGAAGCCGAGGATCTTCTGACCAGAAAAATCGGGGCATATGTACTGACTGTAAATACCATGAATCGTGGACAGGAGAGCATTACTGCTGAACAGGCAGGACTGACTTATCAGTCGGATGGAAGTGTGAAAAAGCTGATGGAGAACCAGAACCGTTTTCTGTGGTTTACGGCGTTTAATCAGCATCAGGAGTATGAGATTCCTTCTTCCATTCAGTATGATGAGGAGAAAACGAAGTCTGCAATTGCGGCATTGAACTGTATGCAGGCAGACAATATAACGGAACCTTCAGATGCTTACATAGAGGAGAAAGACGAGCAGTTTGTAATTGTGCCGGAAGTAGAGGGGAATGCGCCGGATGCAGAGAAAACAAAACAGGTGATCATACAGGCACTTCTGACCGGAAAGACAGTCGTGGATCTGGAAGCGGATGACTGTTATAAGAAACCTTCTGTTTATCAGAATGATGAAATGCTGGTGAAGAACTGCGAACAGGCAAATAAGCTGACAGATGTGGTGGTTACCTATGATTTTGATGACCGGACAGAGACTGTAGACCGTGATGTGATCAAGGGCTGGCTGACAAAGAATGATGCAGGAGATTATGTCCTGGATCAGAACCAGATGGCATCCTATATCAGCGGACTGGCGGCCACATACGACACTGTTGGAATGGACCGGACATTTTCTACTTATGATGGACGCGGGATTTCCATTATGGGCGGGACTTATGGCTGGAAAATCGATCAGGAGGCAGAGGTTAAAGCTCTGACAGAGATCATCGAAAACGGTGAGACGCAGGTGAGAAAGCCTGTCTATGCGCAGGAAGGCTTAAGCCGCAAGACAAATGATATCGGATATACTTATATAGAGATTGACCTGACCGCACAGAGGATGGTATTCTATAAAAATGGAACACCGATCGCAGATGCACCTGTTGTGTCGGGGAATCCATATGTACCAAACTGTGCAACACCTACCGGATGCTATACTGTGGGAGAGACGAAAAGCAGTTATACAGTGAACGGAGAGGATTATCCTTCTGCGGTAAATTACTGGATTCCGTTTGACGGAAATCTGGGGATCAATGATGCACCATGGAGAGGTTCTTTCGGAGAACAGCTTTATGAATTTGAGGGAACGCATGGAAGTATCTGTGCACCGACCGATCAGGTGCAGATTATCTACAGTAATGTGGAAAAGAATACACCGGTAGTTATTTATGAGTAGACAAAAACAGAAATTACAGACAGAGCAAAACAGAAACTGATCAGATCAGGGAGTGAAACGGATGCGTTTATCCGTTTGATAAATATACTGATTATCAGAGAGTAGATAAAGGAGAAGAAAAAAATGAAGATTGTAGTTTTAGCAGGTGGAACAAGTACAGAGCGTACAGTTTCTATTACATCAGGTACAGGAATCTGTAAAGCCCTGCGTCAGAAAGGTCATCAGGCTGTTCTTGCAGATATTTTCTGCGGAGTGGAAAATGTGGACTGGGAGAATCCTTTCCCACAGGAATATGATGTGGATGCGGCATCTGCATATATGTCCGGATTTAATGACAGAATTGAGAGCATGAAAGCAGAAAGAAGAAGTTTCTTCGGACCGAACATCCTGAAGTTATGTGAACTTGCAGACATTGTATTCCTGGGACTTCACGGAGCAAACGGAGAAGACGGAAAAGTGCAGGCCGCTTTTGACCTGATGGGAATTAAATACACAGGAACCGGATACCTGAGCAGTGCCATGGCAATGGATAAGGGTATCACCAAGCAGATGTTTCTGATGAACCATGTTCCGACTCCTCACGGAACATCCATGACAAAAGCAGAGATGACTACGGATGTAAAAGCTCTGGGAATGGATTTCCCGGTAGTAGTAAAAACATGCTGCGGTGGTTCCAGTGTAGGTGTTTACATTGTACATGACCAGGCAGAGTATGAGCAGGCACTGAAAGATGCTTACTCTTATGAGGATGAAGTTGTTGTAGAGGAATATATCAAGGGCCGTGAATTTTCCGTTGCAGTGGTAGATGGAAAAGCATATCCGATCATCGAGATCGCACCGATCCAGGGATTTTATGATTACAAGAACAAATATCAGGCAGGTTCTACAATCGAGACATGTCCGGCAGAAATTTCTCCGGAACTTACAGAGAAAATGCAGCATTATGCAGAAGCAGGTGCAAAGGCTCTGTTCATGGAAGGCTACTGCCGTCTTGACTTTATGATGAAGGAAAACGGCGATATGTATTGTCTGGAGGCAAACACTCTTCCGGGAATGACACCGACCAGCCTGATCCCGCAGGAAGCAAAAGTTCTGGGAATTGACTATCCGACTCTGTGCGAGAAACTGATCGAAGTTTCCATGAAGAAATATCAGTAAAAAAATATGAAGAAATATCAGGTTGGGAGTGAATGCTTTTGGCTCCTGATCTTATCATGATAAGAAAGAAGATACAGACAAAATATTATGAAGAATTTAACATTGGAAAATATCACACAGGTTTGCAGCGGCACGTATTATGGTCCTGCCGGTAAACTTCAGGAAGAAGTATCTTCCATCATCACAGACAGCAGAAAAGCAGACAAGGGCTGCCTGTTTGTGCCGATTGTGGGGGAAAGAGTGGATGCACATAAATTTATCCCGCAGGTAATGGCGGCAGGTGCTCTGGCAACGTTATCAGAGAGAGTGCTTGAACAGGCAGATTTTCCATATATTGTAGTGGAATCTTCCTTGCAGGCGGTAAAGGATATTGCAGAATTTTATCTGAAACAGCTTGAGATTCCGGTTGTGGGAATTACCGGAAGTGTAGGCAAGACCAGCACCAAGGAAGTGATTGCATCTGTACTCAGCCAGAAATACCGCACCTTAAAAACACAGGGAAACTTTAACAATGAACTGGGTCTTCCGCTGACTGTATTCCGCCTTCGTGATGAGGATGAGATGGCAGTGCTGGAAATGGGAATCAGCGATTTCGGCGAGATGACCAGACTGGCCAGGATCGCCAGACCGGATACCTGCGTGATCACAAACATCGGAACCTGCCATCTGGAGAATCTGGGAGACAGAGACGGTGTGCTGAAAGCAAAAACAGAGATTTTTAAATTCTTAAGACCGGACGGACATATTGTGCTGAACGGGGATGATGATAAACTTTCTACAGTGAAAGAACATGAGGGCATTGCTCCGGTATTCTTTGGCATGAGTCAGGGATGCCAGGTTTACGGAGATGAGATCGTAAGCAGAGGATTAAAGGGCATGACCTGCACCATTCATATGGGAGAAGATTCTTTTAAAGTGGATATTCCGATGCCTGGCCGTCATATGGTATATAATGCGCTGGCAGCGGCAGCAGTGGGACGGATTTATGGTCTGACAGACGAGCAGATCAAAGCAGGAATCGAGAGCCTGGAACCGATCAGCGGACGTTTCCGAATGATCGATACAGAGAAGTTCCTGATCGTAGATGACTGTTATAATGCCAATCCGATGTCCATGAAGGCATCTCTGGATGTTCTGCAGGATGGCTCAGGACGCAGAGTAGCGGTTCTGGGAGATATGGGAGAACTTGGCACAGATGAAGTGCAGCTTCATGAAAGCGTCGGAGAACACGCGGGCAAATGCGACATTGATGTTCTCATCTGTACCGGAAAACTCTGCAAAAGCATGGCAGAAAAAGCAATACAGACCAACCCGGATCTGAAAGTAATCTACGAACCGGACAGAGAAAGCCTTCTGGAACATCTGGAAGGATATGTGCAGCAGGGAGATACCATCCTTGTGAAAGCATCCCACTTTATGAAATTTGAAGAAGTGGTAGAGAAACTTCAGAAGATGTGAGGACCAGGTGGAATAATCAGATCTCATAGTCAGATGTAATAACTGATATCAACAGAATGGATAGAAAATACAGAATCGCAGACTTGCAGATTCTGTATTTTTTTTGGAGAATTTGATGAACGATTTTTATTCCCTGATGCTGCGTGTGGCAGTATAATAAATCTATCAGCTCAATCGAGGATATTGTAAGGAGGATGTTATGCTGGAGAAAATCATGAACCTGCATCTTCTGCTCTATGCCATGACCGTACTGGGATGGTTGGGAGTGCTGGGGATGCTGGCCACACATCTTACTTATCGAAGACTGATCAGAAAGAATACAGGGATGCAGACGAATCTCAAAGAAAAATGGCTGAACCTTTGGAAAACGAGAGACAGGCTGTTAAGCCGCATGAACCGGCTGGTGTGGTATCCGTCGCTGTTTTGCACGGTTCTTCTTGGACTGGCCTTTTTTCTGAGCGGCAGGGTCACAGAGTGGGACGGACTTCCTCTGGGATACCTTTATGTGGGAGCAATCGTTCCGACTGCGCTGCTTTTGCTCAGACAGGCATTGGATTTTACATATAAGGAAGAGCTTCTTATGAATACTCTTTCGGATTATGTGGAACATGTCCGGACATGGGTGGAAGAGGTTCCGGCAGCAGAGAAACCAAGTGAGGCAGAGAAGGAAGAAATCGTGGAACATATTGCCGGCAGCATCCGCCAGACTGCGGCAGCAGGAAGCCATTTCAGCAGAATGCTGAGCCCGGAGGAGGAAGAAATCATGCGGGAGATCATACGGGAATTTATGGAATAGAGGAGCGTATGGAAGAAAGAAGAAAAGAGAAAAACAACGTAGTAAATAAGAAAAATAAGCAAATACGGATAAAGTAAATAAAACGGATAAAGCAAATAAAACAAATGAAGCAAATGAAACAGATAAAGCAGAAATATTTTCCACATTAACGATGAACTACGGTTTTCCCTGCTGTATAAAAACAGTGGAGGAAACAGTGAATGGAAAAATATTTCTGCTTTTATTTTACATTATTTGGTATAAAGCTGCGCAGTAAATCAGGGATTACTCATTATCTTCTTCGATCACCTGGATTTCCAGATAGTCGAAGTCAATCTGTTCAATAAAATTATCCTGATAAAATCGTGCTTTTCCGTGTTTCTTAAAGTGCCTGATGGTGGATTCCAGCCAGATAGGATTTCCCAGATCCATCTCATAGCAGATGCTTTCCAGACCACGGAAAATTTTGTGCGTTCTTGTATCTTCAGAGTCATCACAGATGACGGTATCTTTCAGTAAGCGATTGTCTTTCCATATTTTCCCCCATAAACGAAACATAGTTGTCACCTCCGGTCCGTATTGATTGCGTTAATCACTATTGCGTAAATCAGTATAACGGATTTTCTTTCAGGTTGCAATGAAAAAGAGGGAAAGGAAATGGTATAATAGTGGGAGCAGGCTGCTATTCACTCTGTGCGCAGCAATTCCGGAAACAGGCAGGAATGATACTTTATTAACGAAAACGTTTGCGCTTAAAAATTGAAAATTATAAATATATGAATGTAAATGTCGAAAAATAATTTAAAATAACAAACATAAGCGAAAAGCAATTGAGTAAAAATGCACAAATAAACAGATTGAATATAATCTATTTTATACGAAAAGCATAATTTAAGTAAAAACACGGTTGACAAATCAGGGAAAGTGCTGTTTAATAAAGGAAAGAAAACGATTAAGTAGAGCGAAACCAACAAAACTTAATCAGATCGGTGTTTCGAAAAGCCCGGACAGGGACGAAATCCATCGACACACACCCAACACCCAAATGTGTAGGAAATCATTTATTTAATTAAAGGAGGACACACAATGAAGAAAAAAGTTATGGCAATTGCTCTGGCAGCAGCAACAGTATCATCTATGATGGGTGCATCTATGGTAAGCGCAGCAACAGATGTTGCAAATAATGATCTGGCTTACAAAGGAGATCTGGAGATCATGCATTACTCCACATCCGAAGAATCCGAAGGAAACGGTGGTTCTGATGGATTCCGTACCGTACTGGCAGCATGGAACGATGCTCATCCGGATATCAACTTAAATGAGAACGTTCTTGCAAACGCAGAATACAAAACACAGATCGCTACTCTTGCAGCAGCAGATAACCTTCCGGACGTATTCCTTCTTCAGGGTATGAATACCAAAGCATGGGCTGAGCAGGGACTGATCATGGATCTGACAGATACCATTAAAGCTTCTCCATATTATGATCAGTATGATCAGGATTACTTTACACCATTTAAAGAAGGCGATAAGATTTATGGATACCCGGTACTGACAGGTGGTACCTGTACAGTAGTGATCTATGATAAAGCAATGTGGAAAGAAGCAGGATACGATGCATTCCCGTCAACATGGGAAGATGTAGAGAAAGCTTCTGAATACTTCAAAGATCAGGGAATCGACACTGTAGCATTTGGTAACGGCGGTAAATGGCAGGCAAACAGTGACTTCCTTTCTACACTGGGTGACAGATACACAGGTAAAGACTGGTTCCAGAGCCTGATCGACAAAGACGGTGCAGCATTTACAGATGAAGCATTTGTAAAAGCTCTGACAGAAACACAGCACCTGTTCACAGAAACAGATATCTTTAACGAAGATTACAACTCTGTAACAAACGAAGATGCACGTGAATACTACATCTCCGGTGATGCAGCAGCATTCATCGGTGGTAACTGGGATGAATCCTATATCGCAGCAACTCTGAAAGACAGCGATGAAGAGAAATTCAATAACATCGGATTTGCAGTTCTTCCACAGCCGGCAGATGCAACAGAAGATCCTGATTCTCAGAACATCGGTCTTGGATATGCAGTAGCAATCAATCCTAAGGTTGCAGATGATCCTGATAAATTAGCAGCAGCGATCGATCTTGCACAGGAGATCACAGGACCTGCATTCTCTACCTATGTAGCAGAGAACTATGCACTTGGCGGATTAACAAAGACAGACGATGTTGACCTGAGCAAATTTGACCAGATCACACAGGATTTCTACAACTACTCATATGTTGATACAACAAAATGTGAAATTTATGACTCCTACATCAACAGTGCTGTATGGGATGTTCTGAACACAGACCTTCAGACTATGATGAACGGTGAAATGACACCTGAAGAAGTAGCTGAAAACGCTCAGAAAGCATACGAAGAGAACTATTAATAATTGAAACCGAACTGAAACAGTTTCCTGGTTCGGTTACGGAAAGCAATGCAAAGTAACCGTTCTGCCCACTGTGGTGGGCGGGGCGGTTTTGTACTATTATATGAATAAAATTTGACGCATAACTGCAAAGGTGTAAAACAGTTATGGTGGGCTGGCTTTTCTGTAATAGTATAATCCGGGGATTTTTCAGGAAAGAGAGGTAACAGCATATGTTGACGACGATCAAGCCCAAAAAGAAAACACTTATTTTATATCTGCTCGTACCTGTTTTGATGTTTGTATTTACTGTATTTGTTCCGCTGGTGACAGCACTGGTTTACAGCTTCTTCGAATGGAAGGGCGGTCCGATGAAAACATTCAACGGACTTGCAAACTATAAACAGCTTATTCACGATACAACATTCTGGCAGTCATTTGGACACAATATTTATCTGGTAATCGCGTGTATCATCGGACAGATCGGTATCGCATTTATCCTTGTCCTTATGGTAAATGCCAAATCTACCAGATTAAAAGGCATCCATCGTACCTTCGGATTTTTCCCGAGTACGATCGCAGCAGTTTGTATCGGTCTGATCTGGAATATGATCTACCATAATAAATATGGTCTGATCAACTGGTTTTTAAAAGCAATCGGAAGACAGGATCTCTGTCAGGTATGGTTAAACAATTCCAAAATTGTTATGCTTTGTGTAACCATTCCTCTGATCTGGCAGTTCATTGGTTATTATATGGTAATTATTCTGTCTGCGATCGCCTCTATTGATACAGAGATTTTTGAGAGCGCACAGATCGACGGGGCAAATGGCATCCAGACTGCATGGTACATTACTCTGCCGCTGATCAAGAACACAATGCTTGTATGTATTACCCTCTGCGTAGCCGGTAATATGAAAGCTTTCGATAATATTTATGTTATGACCAAAGGTGGTCCTGGTACCGCATCCATGGTTATGGCAATGTACGGATATCAGGTATCCTTCAGCCAGAGCAACATGGGTTATGGCAGCTGTATTTCTGTAGCAATCTTTGTATTATCTCTTTTGGTAATCGGAGGTTCACAGGGACTTATCAAATATCTGACCAGGGAAAAGGAGGCATGAGATTATGAATACGAAGAACGTACCGAAAACTCACAAAGTGAGAAAAGAGATCGCAGCAGTAGTCATGAACGTGATCCTGATCATCTTTTCACTCTCCTGCATTTTCCCGATCGTGTGGATGGCATATTCCTCTCTGAAAGAGAAACGTGTATTTAACGCAGATATCATGGGTCTGCCGAAAAATCCAACCCTGATCAACTACATAAAGATCCTCAGCAACAAAGATTATCATCTGGGTGAGTCTATGATGAACAGTGTCAGAACGACAGGACTTTCCATTATCCTGATCATTCTGTTCAGTTTTATCGTAGGTTATATTCTTGCCCGTGTTCATTTTAAACTGAATCGTGTGTTATATGTGATGTTCCTGATGGGTATGCTGATCCCGATTCATTCCCTTCTGGTTCCGATCTATGTTGTATTCCAGAAATGCGGGATCAACAACAGATGGTTTACCCTTCTTCTTCCATATGTCTCTTTCGGACTTCCGATGGGAATTTTTCTGGTAGAAGGTTATGTCAAAACGATTCCGGTTTCTCTGGAAGAAGCAGCAGCGATCGATGGAAGTAATTTCACTCATACTTTATGGACGATCATTCTTCCGATCTGCCGTCCGATCCTTACTACGGTAGCGATCATTCAGGTATTTAGCTGCTGGAATGAATTTTCATTTGCATTGGTTCTGATCAAGGACGTAAGCCTGCAGACCGTTCCTCTTGCACTGACCCAGTTCAAAGGACAGTTTGCATCTGATTATCCGAAACAGATGGCAGCTATGCTGATCACTATGGCACCGGTTGTTATTCTGTATTTTGCATTCAGCAAAGAAATTATCAAAGGTATGGTATCCGGAGCTGTGAAAGGCTGATGCCGTTTTGCCGGGCTGCTGTTCATTGGCAGCGTTTGGCATACCTTTTACAATTTAGCCAAGAATCCCCTGGAAGGTGTGTGACTCCTTACTTTCCGGGGGATTTTTTTATGCTTTTTGGTTCGGGTGGGAATATCTGTCGGTTTAAAACGAGATTTGGATGCAAAAAAATACTTGGTGTTCTGTACTTGATTATTCCCTCAAAATACACTATAATTAAGTTTAAATTTCCGTAAATTAGCGTGTGAAAGTGTACGACCGGATATCTTTGCCATAAGAAGGCAGGGCGGCGGTACAATCTGAATGACATGCAAAAAACCAGAATGGAGGATACATTATGAAATTATACGATACCGGAGTATATTTACTGAATGGTCAGAAGATCGTTCCGGAGAATCAGGCAGATGTTCCTGTTTCCAAAGGAGAAGCAGCGAAGAACACGATCGCCTATTCAATTCTGGAAGCGCACAATACTTCTGGAAATATGGAGAAGCTTCAGATCAGATTCGATAAACTGACTTCTCATGATATCACCTTTGTCGGTATTATTCAGACAGCCCGTGCGTCAGGGCTTGAGAAGTTCCCGGTGCCATATGTTCTGACAAATTGTCACAACTCTCTTTGCGCAGTAGGCGGAACCATTAATGAAGATGACCATATGTTTGGACTTACCTGTGCCAAGAAATATGGCGGCGTATATGTACCGCCTCATCAGGCGGTTATCCATCAGTTTGCAAGAGAAATGCTTGCAGCAGGCGGCAAAATGCTCCTCGGTTCCGACAGTCATACCCGTTATGGTGCTCTTGGAACCATGGCAATGGGTGAAGGTGGACCGGAGCTTGTAAAACAGCTTCTTTCCCAGACTTATGATATCAATATGCCGGGAGTTGTTGCAATTTATCTGACAGGTTCTCCACGTCCGGGCGTAGGTCCTCAGGACGTTGCGCTTGCAATTATCGGAAAAGTATTTGCCAATGGCTATGTAAAGAATAAAGTAATGGAATTTGTCGGACCTGGTGTGGCAAATTTAAGTGCTGATTTCCGTATCGGCGTGGATGTTATGACAACAGAGACAACCTGTCTTTCCTCTATCTGGCAGACAGATGAGAAGATTCAGGAGTTCTATGAGATCCATGGCAGAAGTGAAGATTACAAGGAACTGAAACCAGGTGAAACAGCATACTATGACGGATGTGTGGAAATCGACCTGAGCGAGATCAAACCAATGATTGCCATGCCGTTCCATCCGAGCAACGCTTATACCATTGATGAACTGAAGGCGAATCTGGATGATATTCTGGCTGATGTTGAGAAAAAAGCACAGGTCAGCCTGGATGGAAAAGTTCCTTATACATTAAGAGACAAAGTCATTGACGGCAAACTGTATGTGGAACAGGGAATTATTGCAGGATGTGCAGGCGGCGGATTTGAGAATATCTGTGCAGCGGCAGATATCCTGAAAGGTAAGAGCATTGGAGCAGATGCCTTTACATTAAGTGTTTATCCGGCAAGTACTCCGATTTATATGGAGCTGGCTAAGAATGGTGTTCTGGCTGATCTGCTGGCAACCGGTGCTGTTGTGAAGACTGCTTTCTGTGGTCCGTGCTTTGGTGCGGGAGATACTCCGGCTAATAATGCATTCAGTATCCGTCATACAACCAGAAACTTCCCGAACCGTGAAGGTTCCAAGATCCAGAATGGTCAGATTTCTTCTGTTGCACTTATGGATGCGCGTTCTATCGCAGCAACAGCAGCAAACAAAGGCTTCCTGACTTCGGCAGAAGATTACACTGGTGGTTATACAGGACAGAAGTATTTCTTTGACAAGACTATTTATGAGAACCGTGTCTTTGACAGCAAGGGTGTTGCAGATCCGAGTGTTGAGATTCAGTTTGGTCCGAACATTAAGGACTGGCCAAAGATGGCAGCACTGCCGGAGAATCTGATCGTGAAAGTTGTTTCTGAGATTCATGATCCGGTTACCACTACAGATGAGCTGATCCCGTCCGGTGAGACTTCTTCTTATCGTTCCAACCCGCTTGGACTGGCTGAGTTTACACTTTCCAGAAAGGATCCGGCTTATGTGGGACGTGCGAAAGAGGTTCAGAAAGCGCAGGAAGCAATTCAGGAAGGTAAATGTCCGGTGGATGCACTTCCGGAGATGAAACCGGTTATGGATGTGATTAAGAAATCTTATCCGGATGTAAGTAAGGAGAATCTTGGTGTGGGAAGTACGATCTTTGCTGTGAAACCTGGTGATGGTTCTGCGCGTGAGCAGGCTGCTTCCTGTCAGAAAGTGCTTGGCGGCTGGGCAAATATTGCCAATGAATATGCAACCAAGAGATATCGTTCTAACCTGATTAACTGGGGTATGCTTCCATTCCTGATCAAAGAGGGTGAGCTTCCGTTTGCAAATGGAGATTATCTGTTCTTCCCGGAAATCCGTAAGGCTGTGGCTGAGAAGGATGATGCGATTAAGGGGTATGTTGTAGGTGAGAGTGAGTTGAAGGAATTTGAGGTGGCTCTTGGGGAGCTTACGGATGATGAGCGTGAGATTATTCTTAAAGGGTGCCTGATTAATTATAATAGGAAATAGAAATAACTTTGAGTTTCAAAGGTACAGTTGTTTATGCGGCTGTACCTTTTTTTGACGATGAGGGGCAAAGGGGAACTGGCAGACGGGAGTGAAAACAGTGTCTAGGAAATGTTTATTTTGAATAAATAGTCAGAAAAACATAAGATAAATATAAATATTGTGAAACTTGCTCAAATTAAATAACAATAGAAAGAAAATAATGAAATAAAATGCAAAAATGTATTGACAAATATGGGGAGCGGTGGTATTATAATCACATCAAAAGAAAACAGGAAACAAAATAAAAAATCAAAGAAATTCATTCAATTCATAGTATATATAAATGTTACAATGAAAAGGATGAAAATATGAGAAAGGTTCAGGTGATTCCATTGGGAAAGAACTTATAACTTCATCAATATGAGAGAGTGACAGGAATTGCATTTCCTGCAAGAAAGACCGGATACATAACAGTAAAAGATTATTTTCCTGAAAATAAAAAGATACGCACAGTTAAGTAAGGAAAAAACGTATTCAGGGTATTATAGAAGCGATTACTCATATTGAATATCTGTCACGAACCTGGTACAAAGATTCTGATAAATATGTAAAGAAATATTTAATCAGAAGAGTATAACCCTTATCTCAATAGTTAGCCTGAAAGAAGAGTTTCAGGGAACAGAGAAATTGAAGGTAAGAACGATATTTTGAAATGTATATCAGAAATTGAAAAATATAGATGATATAGATTGAAGCTTTGCATCAGAAGAATATCAGGTATAGAAAATACAGGATATTGAGAAAGAAATAAGAAGATACTTTTTCATTCGTAGTATTACTTTCCATTGATTTCGGAACATTTGCCATTTATGTTCAATAAGAAACGTGAGAAAGTGCAGAGGAGAAATAAACAGTTGTGGATTTAAGAAGTTAAGTTTATAATTGCTTAACACGAGAGAAATGAAAAAGGAAATCTCATATTTCGAAAATACATATAAATTATAATCCGTGAAATTATAATTTAAAATCTATAAAACTTTCTAAGTAAGTTCAGTGATATAAGAATATGTTATATAAAATATGACGTAAAAAAGAATGATCACATGAATTATGAGCAGGAAATAAAAGAGAGAGTATTTAAAATAAAATAATTGAATAGTGAAACCGCAAATTCGTTTACTAAGTATAATATAGAAAGAATACGAAGAGGAAAATAAATTGAATAACGAAGAACATTAAAACGGTCATCATTTTTGAAATCAGGAAAAGTAAAAAGTGATGACCGTTTTTAATATGTAGTTTTTGTATGACGCTTTGATGTAAAAAGCATTCGTTGCGTAAATGGGAAATTTAAGATATACTCTCCATGAAAAGGAGGGCTTTTTTTATGTGGATCAAAGATATCAGAGATTATATTTTATATGAAGATAGAGAAATTTTGGTATGTCATAAGCCGGCGGGAATTGCTGTTCAGAATGCGCGGGTTGGCAGTATGGATATGGAGAGTCTGCTGAAGAATTATATTGCGCAGAAGAATCCGGGGAAGATGCCGTATCTGGGGATTATTCATCGTCTGGATCAGCCGGTGGAAGGTGTTCTTGTGTTTGCTTTGAATGGAAAGGCTGCGGCTGAACTGAACCGGCAGATGACTTCCGGAGAGATTGAGAAGATTTATCTGGCGGTGACAGCTGGACATATAACGCAGGAGAAAGCGGTTCTGGAGGACTGGTTGAAGAAGGATAACAGGACGAACAGTTCGGCTGTGGTTCCGGCGGGGACAGCAGGGGCGAAGAAGGCTGTGTTGTCTTATGAAGTGATTGAACAAAAAGAAACAGGGAATAAGACAGGTGGAGAAGCTGTAAGAGAAGGACAGGAAGCGGAACCGACAGAGATTAGGAGTCTGCTGCGGATTCATCTGGATACCGGGCGGCATCATCAGATCAGGGTGCAGATGGCACATGCGGGAATGGCACTTGTGGGAGATAAGAAGTATAATTATAATAAGGAAGAAAATGGGCAGGAGCCGCTGGCGCTTTGTTCGGCAAAGCTGGGATTCAGGCATCCTGTGACAAAGAAGAAAATGGAGTTTCAGGTGGTTCCGACCGGAAGTGCGTTTCGGATTTTCCACACGGGTTTATGAAGGAACGGTGAAAAAAGTGTAAAATCTCTGGACGAATTTCTTAAAATGTGTATAATGTAAAAAAGATATGTTGCTGAGAGCAAAGGTAACAGTGACATAGGGATATGCGTAGCGAAAAAAAAAGACAGACGATAGCCTGAAAGATATGATAATACAATACACATGGATGATGAAATGGTGAAAGGAAGAGGAGATCAGAATGAAGAGAGCGGCGGTAGCAGCGATAGGTTTGATGACAGGGCTGACGATGCTGACAGGGTGCAGTAAAGCAGAAGTGGAAGAAACAATTCAGCCATTAGTGGCAGACGCTATCGAAGAAACTGATTCAGAAGCAGAAGCGGTGGAAGAACAGGATGAGAGTCCGCTTATTCCGGAGATTGATACCAGTGTGAAGATTGAGGCCGGTTCCAGGATCGCAGTAGTGAGTAAATCTACGCAAGGTGAATACTGGAAACTTGTGAAGAAAGGCATGGAGGAAGCGGTAAAGGCGATCAATGAGGCGTATGGCTTTAAGAAGGATGAGCAGATTACCATGACTTTTGAGGGACCGGATGATGAACAGGATGTGGAGAGTCAGATCAATATCATAGATGCGGTCATTGCTGAGAATCCGGATGTTCTGTGTATTTCGGCAAGTGATGTGGATTCCTGTCAGGCGCAGCTGGAAGCTGCGAAGGAGAATGGAATCCCGGTGATTTCATTTGATTCCAATGTATCAGAGAATAAGCTGGTCAGGGCGTACCGTGGTACAGATAATGTACAGGTAGGTAAGATGGCGGCATACCGTCTTGGGACTACCATTGGAAAGATGGGAAGAGTTGCCGTATTTTCCGCACAGGAGAAGACACAGAGTGTTCAGGACAGAGTAGAGGGATTTGTGACTAATATTGAGAAATATGGGGATATTGAAGTTGTGGAGATCGTTTACTCTGATCAGGTAGATGATATGGAGGCTGCCATGAAAGAAGTTCTGGATAAATATCCGGGACTGGATGGCGTGTTCTGTACAAATGCGGATATTACAGAGATGTATCTGGACATGGATAAGAGCGAGGAGAGCGATCTGCCTGCTCTGGTAGGGGTGGATGCGACATCAAAGCAGCAGGAAGCAATCAGAAACGGTGATGAGATCGGATGTGTTTCCCAGCAGCCTTATGCAATGGGGTATCAGACCATATGGGCTGCAATCCAGACAACTGCCCCGAAGAAATCTGTAACTATTGAGAAAGAGGTACTGATCAGTCCTGCATGGATCGGACCGAAGGCTCTGGATGATCCGGAGTACAGCGCTTATCTGTATACGGAATAAGAATTGTCAGATAACAGGTCAGGGGTAAAATATTTGCTGCCTCTGAGATTATATAATTAATAATACGAAAAACACGAAAGCAAAAGAACAGGAACATCATATGTGTTTCTGGAGAAGTTTGCTTTCGTGTTTTTTATTTTGAGAAAATATATCAATATAAAAGAAGCCATACTATGGATAAAAAATGCCTGTATGAAAAATATGATTGAAAATAATATATCAGTCGTGATAAAAATGTGACAAAAAGATTGTGAGAGCATCAAAATATTTGACCAATTTGTACAATTGTATTGAATTTAATGAATGAATATGGTAAAATTTCACTATAATTGGATTGGAAAACGAATCTAAATTTAGTAAAAGGAGAAAAACATGAAACAGTGGTCAGAGATCATCAGAAATGTCACCATGTTGTCGCAGCTTGGACTGTCTCTTATAACCCCTACGTTATTGTGTCTGGCAGTCTGCTGGCTCATTGTTTCGAGAACAGGAGTCGGGGGCTGGATTTTCATCCCCGGTTTTTTCTTTGGTCTGGGAGGCTCCGGAACAGTGGCCTATAAATTTTATCTTTCTATTAACAGACAGCAGAGGAAAGAGAAAAAAGGAAGAAAAGATAAGGTGTCGTTTAACAGACATTCATAAAAAGATTTGACATTCATGAAATCTTTCATAACTGTTTACCGGATTCACAGATGATTTTGGACAGTTACGATATTTTTCTACAGCAAGTATATGATATGGAGGAGACTTGATTTATATGGACAGTGTAATGGATAAAGTTCAGCCTGCGGTTAAGAAAGAAACCCGGAGAGTTGCGATGATCACGGGAATCGGGCTGATCCTGATGTGGATTGTTTTCGGAGTGCTGCATGTGGCAATGCCTCAGAAAGTTCCGTTTGATTATACGGTATTTCTGGGAGGCACAGCCGGAGGCATTGTGGCAGTCCTGAATTTCTTTTTTATGGGGCTTGCAGTGCAGAAAGCAGCGGCAGCGACAGATGAAGATTCAGCCAGAATGAGAATTAAGGCAAGCTATTCTCAGAGAATGATGATTCAGATGCTCTGGGTGATCATCGCAATTGTTGCTCCGTGTTTTCACTTTGTTGCAGGAATTGTTCCTCTTTTATTTCCCGGAACAGGAATTAAAATAGCAGGAATTTTTCATAATAAGAAGTAAGGTAAGGGCGTTCTGACAAAACGGACATCCATACAGAAACTTACAGGAAGAAAAACTGGAAACTGTGAAACAATCGCTGATGTATTGGGGTGTTTGTGGAGCGTACCAGGAGAGACAGGAGGTGAATAAAGAGTATGGAGTTGGATATTACCGGGGCAAGGATATTCTTTACATTGCCGATCGATGTGCCTGTTCTTGGGCAGTTGAGGATCAGTGAAACTATGGTGGTAAGCTGGCTGGTTATGATCCTGATCACAGGATTATGTATCTGGCTTACCCATGACCTGAAGGAAGAAAATATTTCCAAACGCCAGGCAGTGGCAGAGCTCATCGTGGAGAAAGCCAACAGCTTTGTAATCGGAAATATGGGTGAGAAATTCAGATACCTGATCCCATTTGTCGCAGCACTTTTTGCGACAAGTGTGGTTTCCAACCTGATCAGTCTTGTGGGACTTCGAAGCCCTACAGCGGACCTCTCAACTGAGGCTGCATGGGCAGTTGTGGTTTTCATTATGATCACAGCGCAGAAAATCAAGACCAGCGGATTCGGCGGCTATCTGAAAGGATTTACAACCCCGATCGCAGTTATGACACCGTTTAATATTCTTTCTGAACTGGCTACACCCGTCAGTATGGCGTGTCGTCACTTTGGAAATATCCTTTCCGGTGTGGTAATCAATGGTCTGATTTATGGAGCACTGGCAGTTGCAAGTTCCGCACTTCTGGGACTGATCCCGGGTCTGGTAGGAGATGTACTGTCACAGATACCGATTCTTGATGTCGGTGTACCTGCAATCCTTTCCGTCTATTTTGACTGGTTCTCAGGAATTATGCAGGCGTTCATTTTCTGCATGCTGACAGTAATGTATATTGCAAACGCAGCAGAAGAGTAGCAGAAACTTTGGCGGAACATACAAAAGGGATTTCCGCTGATCATGGGTTATGGCCGTATCACTGCCGGGGCGAAAAGGCAGCGGTGGTAACCGAAGGACTGCTGAAAAATTACAGCAGAAGAAATAAAATACCGCAGCAAAGGGGAAAAAGCTGCAGATTATTACTTAACAGGAGGGTTTTACTATGGATTTTCAATTACTGGCAAAAGGTATCGCATTAGCAGGTTGTGCAATTGGAGCTGGATGTTCACTGATCGCAGGTATCGGCCCTGGTATTGGTGAAGGTAACGCAGTAGCAAAGGCACTGGAAGCCATCGGACGTCAGCCGGAATGCAAAGGTGATGTTACATCTACCATGCTTCTTGGATGCGCCATCGCAGAGACAACCGGTATTTACGGTTTCGTAACAGGTCTGCTTCTTATTTTCGTTGCACCTGGTATGTTCATGAACTTCCTGAGCTAACGAAAACAGCAAAGATGCCGGACAGGATTTCCGGCATCTGAGATGGAACTTGTGGATGTTTCCGGCAGCAGCCGGGAGAGAATCCGCATAAGTATAGACAGGAGGTTACAAACATGCAGGTACAGGAATTAGTAGGAATTGTGCCTTGGAATTTTATAGCGACGATTTGCAACCTTTTTATTCAGGTATATCTGATCAAACGTTTCCTCTTCAAGCCGATCAATGAGATGCTGGACAAGCGGAAAGCGAAAGCTGACGCGGAGATCCAGGATGCAGTGAAGGCGAAAGAAGAAGCCCAGGCAATGAAAGCAGAGTATGAGAAAAATATGCAGGAAGCCAAGAATAAAGCAAACGACATTGTGATGACAGCGCAGAAGACCGCTGCAATCCAGAGCGAAGAGATGATCAAAGAGGCTTCCAGTCAGGTAACTGCCATGAAAGAGAAGGCAGAGAAAGACATTGCCCAGGAGAAACGTAAGGCAGTCAACGAGATCAAGGGAGAAATCGGCGGTATGGCTGTTGAGATTGCCGGAAAAGTGATCGAGCGCGAAATTAGTGAAGAGGATCATGCAAAACTGATTGATGAGTTTATTGAGAATGTAGGTGAGGCATCATGACAAAAACTGCCAGAGTTTACGGAGGCAGCCTGTATGATCTTGCCGCCGAAGAGAATCTCGATGGACAGATCATGGAGCAGATGAATGAGATCAGACAGATTTTCAGAGAGAATCCGGGATATCTGAAACTGCTGGGAGAACCGGCAATTCCTGAGGAAGAAAGGCTGAAAATGATTGAAGAAGCCTTTGGTTCACAGGCAGAGAGATATCTGGTGAATTTTCTGAAACTGTTATGCGAACGGAAGATTCTGAGAGAATTTGCCGGATGCTGTGAAGAGTTTACCAGACGTTACAATCTTGCACATGGCATTTCTGAAGCAGTAGTGACCAGTGCGGTGAAACTCAGTGACCAGCAGATGGAAGCCCTGAAAGCGAAGCTTGAGAAAGTCAGCGGCAAACAGGTGTATCTGGTTCAGAAAACAGATGCGTCTGTGCTGGGCGGTCTGAGAGTAGAACTGGAAGGTGTGCAGCTTGACGGCACCGTCCAGAGCAGAATCTCCGGTATCTCGAAGAAACTGAATGAATTGGTGGTATAAGATATCAGGTCAGGGCAGATACGTTTGACCCTGACGTCTATAAAATTGTTAAAGGATGGAATGGAAACATGCAATTAAAACCTGAAGAAATATCCAAGGTCATCCGAAGCCAGATAAAATATTACGAAAATGCCATTCAACAAAATGAGACAGGTACCATTCTTATGGTAGGTGATGGAATCGCCAGAGCCAGCGGACTTGTCAACTGTATGGCCGGAGAACTTCTGGAGTTTGAGGACGGAAGTTACGGTATGGCACAGAACCTGGAGGAGAACAGTGTATCCATCGTAATCTTTGGCTCTGATGAGAACATTGGTGAGGGTCAGACCGTCAAACGGACAGGCAAGGTTGTGTCTGTACCGGTTGGTGATGCCCTGATCGGCCGTGTTGTAAATGCACTGGGACAGCCGATCGACGGAGCAGGCCCTGTTGATACAAAAGAATTTCGCCCTGTAGAGAGCAAGGCTCCCGGAATCTGCGAGAGAAGATCCGTTCATCAGCCATTGCAGACCGGTATCAAGGCGATTGACTCTATGATCCCAATCGGACGTGGACAGCGTGAACTGATCATCGGTGACCGTCAGACCGGTAAAACTACAATCGCAACAGATACGATCATCAACCAGAAAGGTCAGGATGTGATCTGTATCTATGTAGCGATCGGACAGAAACGTTCCACAGTAGCGTCACTGGTAGAGAACCTTACCAGAAACGGTGCGATGGACTATACCATCGTTGTGGCAGCGACTGCATCTGAATCCAGTCCGCTGCAGTATATTGCTCCTTATTCCGGATGCGCAATGGGTGAATACTTTATGAATAAGGGAAAAGATGTCCTGATCATCTATGATGATCTGAGTAAACATGCGGTTGCTTACCGTGCACTTTCCCTGCTGATCCGTCGCCCGCCGGGACGTGAAGCATATCCTGGAGACGTTTTCTATCTGCATTCCAGACTTCTGGAACGTGCAGCGAAACTGGACGATGAGCATGGCGGCGGTTCTCTGACTGCACTGCCGATCATTGAGACACAGGCAGGTGACGTATCTGCCTATATTCCGACAAACGTTATCTCAATCACAGATGGACAGATTTTCCTGGAAACAGAGTTATTCCACTCAGGTATCATGCCGGCGGTAAACCCTGGTATTTCCGTATCGCGAGTTGGTGGTGACGCGCAGATCAAAGCGATGAAAAAAGTAGCAGGTACACTGAAACTGATTTATTCTCAGTATCGTGAGCTGCAGAGCTTTGCTCAGTTTGGTTCTGATCTGGATGCAGATACCAAGGCACGTCTGGAACAGGGTGCCCGTATCGTGGAAGTTCTGAAACAGAGCCAGAATGCACCGGTTCCTGTAGAGAAACAGGTAGCAATCCTGTATGCAGTTACCAAGGGCATTCTTGAAAAAGTAAAAGTTGAAGATGTAAATGTATATGAATCCGGCCTGTACACTTATCTGGATACAGATGCAGCAGGTGTGGATGTTATGCAGCTTATCCGCTCCACAGGCAAACTGGAGCCGGAGACAGAAGAAAAGCTGCGTAAAGTTCTGGAAGATTATACAGAGAATTTTCTGAATACAAGACCTGAGAAATAAAGTGATTAGGAGGGTATGATAGTATGGCTGGAAATATGAAAGCGGTAAAGCTGCGTATCAAAAGTGTACAGAGTACCATGCAGATTACCAAGGCCATGGAGCTGGTAGCATCCTCCAAACTGCGTAAGGCAAAGGAACGGGCGGAAACCTGCCGCCCTTACTTTACAGAGCTTCATCAGACACTGAAAGATATTGCAAGAGAGAATACCGATTTTTCTTCTGTTTATGCGAAAGAATCCGTAAATCAGAAAACCTGTTATGTAGTGATCGCAGGTGACAGAGGACTTGCAGGTGGTTATAACACCAACCTTTTCAAATGTCTGGAGACAGCGGCCAAAGGCAAAGACTATATGGTTCTGCCTGTAGGAAAGAAAGCAGTAGAGTATTTCAGACAGAGAGGGATCGAATGTCTGACAGAACAGTTTGCGGAAGCAGGAGATATTTCTGTTGCAGACTGCTTTGAGATGGCAAATCTTCTCTGTGCAGAATTCCGAAAGGGAACTTTTGGACATATTGAACTGTGTTATACCGTCTTTACCTCCATGCTTTCCCAGCAGCCGGAAGTATTTTCTATGCTTCCACTGTCTGATATCAGGGAAGAAAGCGGCGGAAAGGTAGAGACAAGAAATCTAATTCTGTATGAGCCGGACGGGGAAACCGTATTTGATACCATTGTTCCGGAATATCTGGCAGGTCTGGTTTACGGCGGTATCTGCGAAAGTACAGCCAGTGAACTGGCAGCCAGACGTATGGCAATGGATGCAGCGACAAGCAATGCAGAAGAGATGATTGAACAGCTCAATCTGTATTACAACAGAGCCCGTCAGGCAAGCATCACGCAGGAGATCACGGAGATTGTTGCAGGTGCAGAAGGTCTTTAAAATTAAAATATAATGGAACTGTCCGGCGACTGCGGAGGAATGCCGGACAGTTCTGATATAATTTCCATCAGATAGGAGATTACTGACATGAGTGAAAAACACATTGGCGAGGTAGTGCAGGTTATTGGTCCTGTTCTGGACATCCGCTTTGCGCACGATGAACTGCCGCCTCTTCTGAATGCCATAGAGATTGATAATAGTGGCGCAAAGCTGGTTGCCGAGGTTGCACAGCAGGTCGGTGATGACGTGGTAAGATGTATTGCCATGAATTCCACTGACGGTCTGGTACGCGGTGCCAAAGCATTGGACACAGGCGGCTCGATTTCCGTTCCGGTAGGTGAAGAATGTCTGGGACGAGTATTTAACCTTCTGGGTGACCCGGTAGATAATCTTCCGGCACCAGAGGCAAAGGAACGCTGGTCCATCCATCGTCAGGCACCTTCTTATGAAGAACAGATGCCTGCAACAGAAATCCTGGAAACAGGTATCAAGGTCGTTGACCTGATCTGCCCTTATGCAAAGGGTGGTAAGATTGGTCTTTTCGGTGGTGCAGGTGTAGGAAAAACAGTCCTGATCATGGAGCTGATTCACAATGTAGCAACTGCTCACGGCGGACTTTCCGTATTTACAGGCGTTGGAGAGCGTACCCGTGAAGGAAATGACCTTTACAATGAAATGAAAGAAAGTGGAGTTATCGACAAGACTGCTCTGGTTTACGGTCAGATGAATGAGCCGCCTGGAGCACGTATGAGAGTCGGACTTTCCGGACTTACCATGGCGGAATATTTCCGTGATGAGAAGAATCAGGATGTGCTCCTTTTCATTGACAATATTTTCCGTTTCACACAGGCAGGTTCCGAGGTGTCTGCGCTTCTGGGACGTATGCCTTCAGCCGTAGGTTATCAGCCTACACTGGCAACTGAAATGGGTAATCTTCAGGAACGAATCACTTCCACAAGAAAAGGTTCCATCACATCTGTACAGGCCGTATATGTGCCTGCCGATGACTTAACTGACCCGGCTCCTGCAACTACATTCTCACATCTGGATGCGACAACCGTACTTTCCCGTGAGATTTCCAGTCAGGGTATTTACCCGGCCGTTGACCCACTGGATTCCACAAGTCGTATCCTTTCTCCTGAGATCGTAGGAACCGAGCATTATGAGATCGCCAGATCCGTACAGCGAGTTCTGCAGCGTTACAAAGAACTTCAGGATATCATCGCCATCATGGGTATGGACGAGCTGTCCGAAGAAGACAAACGTACAGTAAGCCGTGCACGTAAAGTACAGAGATATCTGTCACAGAGTTTCTCCGTAGCTGAACAGTTTACAGGTATGCCTGGTAAATATGTCCCGCTGAAAGAAACCCTGCGAGGCTTTAAGATGATCCTGAACGGAGAATGTGATGATATTCCGGAGAGCTGCTTCCTGTTTGCAGGAACTATCGACGAAGTATTTGAAAAAGCGAAGAAGCAGTAAAGGGGGAAATGTCTTATGAGTACTTTCCCATTAAGAATCGGAACACCGGACGGACTGCTGTTTGAAGGTGAAGTGGAGCGCGTAGTGTGCAGAAGCATCAACGGTGATCTTGCCATCCTTGCGAAGCACTGTAATTTCTGTACCGCACTTGGAATGGGCGAAGCCAGCGTAGTCATGGGCGATGGAACCAGACGCACTGCAGCCTGTATCGGAGGAATGCTTTCCGTTATGAACGGAACCTGCCGCCTCCTTGCAACCACCTGGGAGTGGAAAGAAGATATCGACGAACAGCGTGCGCAGGAAGCCAAAAAGAGAGCCGAGGAAATGATTGCCAAAGGCGGCCTTACAGACCACGATTATAAAATGGCAGAAGCCAAGCTTCAGAGAGCACTGGTACGTCTGAGTGTGAAGAACTGAATATAATAATATGAATCAGGAAAATGAATATTTGGTTATTGACTGATTTAAAATGAGAAAACTGACAGGAAATCTGAAAAGAGGAACTGTCAGTTTTTCTGTTAGGCAAACAAATTATTTGATGATAAAGGGAATTATCATGGATTAGATTTACAGCAAAAAATGCTTTTATTTTTAGATAACCTAAACAGAGTTTTTATCACATTGACACGTTACCATGATAAGGGTAAAATAGAAACAGATTATTTTAAATTCTGGCAGCCAGCCGGAAGCATTTGAAGAGGAGCGTATACCAATATGATAGCAGAAAAAATGAAACCTTATGTACAGAACAATTCAGCCATCCGCATGATGTTTGAAGAAGGAAACCGCCTCAGAGCCATTTACGGCGCAGACAAAGTTTATGATTTCAGCCTTGGAAACCCAAGCGTTCCGGCACCGGAATGTGTAAAAGAAGCCATTATCGATCTGGTAAATGAGGTAGAGCCAACCGTACTTCATGGATATATGAGCAATGCCGGATTCGAAGATGTGCGTCAGACCATCGCAGAATCCCTCAACCGTCGCTTCGGCACGAAATTTGCAGCAAAGAACCTAATCATGACAGTAGGTGCAGCCAGTGGTCTGAACGTAATTTTAAAAACAATCCTCAATCCAGAGGAAGAAGTAATCGTTTTTGCACCATACTTCCTGGAATACGGTGCATATGTGCGTAACTTTGACGGCAAACTTGTGGAAATCTCACCGGATACCACCACCTTCCAGCCAAACCTTGAAGAATTTGAGCAGAAGATCACAGCAAAAACAAGAGCTGTCATCGTAAACACCCCTCACAACCCGACTGGTGTTGTATATTCCGAAGAAACCATTAAAAAACTGGCGGCCATCCTTGAGAAAAAACAGCAGGAATTTGGCAGTGTAATCTACCTGATTTCCGACGAGCCATACAGAGAACTGGCTTACGATGGCGTAGAAGTCCCATACCTGACCAAATACTATGACAACACAATCGTCGGCTATTCCTACAGCAAATCCCTCTCTCTCCCGGGAGAACGTATCGGCTATCTGGTGATCCCGGATGAAGCAGATGGCAGCGAAGAACTCATCACAGCAGCAGCCATCGCCAACCGTACCATCGGATGTGTCAATGCCCCATCCCTGATTCAGAAAGTCATTGCCAAATGCGTAGACGCAGAAGTAGACGTAGCCGCTTACGACAAGAACCGTCTGGCATTATATAATGGCCTGAAAGAATGCGGATTCGAATGTATCAAACCACAGGGCGCATTCTACCTCTTTGTAAAATCTCCGGTAGCAGACGAAAAAGCATTCTGCGAAGCCGGAAAGAAATACAACATCCTCATGGTCCCGGGAAGCTCCTTCGCCTGCCCGGGATATGTGAGACTGGCTTATTGTGTATCCTACGATACGATTATCAATTCCTTGCCGGAATTTAAGAAACTCGCAGAAGAGTTCGGACTTTAACCGAATCAGGCAGCGAAACGGATGATTTTATCCGTTTGAGGAATAAGTATAGAAAAGCATGGTGTATGGATGAATCTGCACTGTGCTTTTTTTGCGTCACAGGAAATTGCTCTGTAATGTCCTGTGACACAAAAAGTTTACTGTCCTTTTTATCGTATAGCAACCACACACCACAGAAAATGTGTTTTTTCCCATACAAAGAAATTTTATGAAAACTGCCAAAAAACAGGCAAAAAAAAAGACAGTATTTTCAACGCTATGGAAAAAATATATTTTTTGCAGAAACAAACATTGTAATAATGCGCCTGACGTGACATAATAAGAATGGAAAAGTAAAAAGCAGGTTAAATTACAGTTAAACACAGGTAAAGATAACCTGCTTACATTATACGCCGATTTCCCGGGATGAGGGTGGAGGTCGGTGGGACGACAAAGGAGAAAATGATGGAAATTTTTTCAATGATCTTGTCATTATTAAGCGGAGTAGCGCTGTTTTTGTTCGGCATGTCACTGATGGGCGATGGCCTGAAAATGGTTGCCGGAAATAAACTGGAAGCGTTTCTGTATCGAATGACAAATACGCCCCTGAAGGGAGTTGCCCTTGGCACAGCAGTTACCAGTGTAATTCAGTCATCATCCGCGACAACCGTAATGGTCATCGGTTTCGTAAACTCCGGTATGATGAAACTGAAGCAGGCGATCGGTATCATCATGGGTGCCAACATCGGAACCAGTATTACCGGATGGATTCTGTGTCTTTCCTATATCGATGGTAAGAACGGAATCGCCAAGATTTTATCTACAGCAACCATTTCCGCAGTAGTAGCGATCGCCGGTATTATCATGCGTATGTTCTGCAAGCGTTCCGTGCATAAGAATATCGGTAACATCATGCTTGGATTTTCAATCCTGATGACAGGTATGCAGACAATGAGTGGTGCGGTTTCTCCACTGAAAGAGAGCCCTGCATTTACAGATATGCTGACCATGTTCTCCAATCCGCTGATCGGTATTCTGGTAGGTATCGCATTTACAGCAGTGCTTCAGAGTGCGTCCGCGACAGTCGGTGTGCTGCAGGCATTATCTGTGACTGGTATCCTGACATTTTCCAGTGCATTCCCGATCGTTCTTGGTATCGGTGTAGGTGCTGCATGTCCAGTCCTGATCTCTGCGATCGGTGCGAATAAAAACGGTAAGCGTACAGCTCTTGTTTACCTGATTAACGACCTGTTTGGTCTGATCCTCTGGTCTGTGATCTTCTATACCGTGAATGCAATCGTACATTTCGGATTTATGGATATGATCATGACACCGGTAGCAATCGCACTCCTGAATACGGTATTCCGTGTGGCAACTGTATGTGTTCTGTTCCCGTTCATACCTAAGATTGAGAAACTGGTATGCTGGCTGGTAAAAGACAGCGCAGAAGAACTGGAAGACGAGGCAGATTTCGACCTTCTGGAAGAACGTCTTCTGAACTATCCGGCACTTGCAATCGGACAGTGTCATCGTGCCATGAGTGGTATGGCAAAGAAACTTCGTAAGAATGTTAACCGCGCCATGAATCTTCTGAACGAATATCAGCAGGATAAATTTGACAAGGTACAGAGAAAAGAGAACCTGATCGATAAATATGAGAGCCGCTTGGGCGATTACCTCATAAAACTGACCAAACATGAGATGAACACTGCTCAGACAAGACAGGCTTCCCTTTATCTTCATACAATCAATGACTTCGAGAGAATTGGTGACCATGCTTCTTACATTGCGTATATGTCCAGTGAGATGCATGACAATCATACCCATTTCTCACAGGAAGCATGGGATGAACTGAATGTAGTTATGGAAGCAGTACGTGAGGAAATTAATATCACCTGCCGCGCATTCCTGAATGATGATAAAGAGATGGCACAGAGAGTTGCTCCTCTTGGTGTTGTGATTGCATCTTTATGTAATGAGCTGAAAATGCACCATGTAGAGCGACTGAGCAATGGCGAATGTGGACTGGAAGAAGGAACGGTATATACAGATATCCTGAACAGTTTCAATCGTATTGCAGCACACTGTGCAAGTGCAATGGTAGCGCTGCTCAAGAGCGGGGATGAGAATCCGGATATGCATATCCATGATTCCAAAATCTATCCGTCTGACAGCAATGAATATCATACATACTTCAACGAATACCGTGAGAAGTATGAAATCGTAAAAAATGAAGAACATATGCGAAGCATGGAGCCGGAAGAAGTAGAATAATATCCACTTGCTTATAAAAACAGCAGACAATCTGAAGACAGATATCTGCTGTTTTTTCTTTGGGTATTGTGCGCAGAAGTTTGCGCTTTATAAAGAAAATTCCGCCAGTGCGATTATTTTTTGGAATTACCATGGTTTGGTTTTAAAGCAAAATCCGGAAAAAGATTTTTTCATCAGCATAGCTGGCACAGATCTGTCCGCCATGTGTTTCCACAGTTGCCCTGGCAATGGAAAGTCCGATTCCACTTCCGCCAATCTGTGAAGAATGTGAAGGATCTCCGCGGTAAAAACGTTCAAATACTTTTGAAATATCAGGAATCTGATCGTCAGAGCAGATATTCTTTTCCCCTGGCTCTGGCAGTTGCGGTAAATGGCTCGCTTGCTTCCCAGACAGCGTCACTTAATGAAAATTCCTGTTTTTCAGGAAAAGGATTTTCCTCATCAAGCCTTGACAGGGTCACAAGATTTGAGATGAGTTTTGACATTCGGGCAGTCTGAATCTGAATATTTTCTACCCATTCGTCCTGCTCATATTCCATGGCAAGAACATCTGCGCTTGTGGAAATAGAAGTCAGTATAGTGGTTCAGTTGTCAAGACAAAAATCTAAGCTTTTTATAATGAACTGATATATGTAACTGGGTAGGGGAGAATTCAGAGAGCCTTGCAGCTAATGATTTTGATAATACTTCAGATAGAAGTACAAAGAATGCACAAAGTAATGGAGAAGATACGGTAGGAGAAAATACTCCGGATAATTTCCGAATACTTTTTCAGGAGATAATTCTCAGACAAGCTGGATCAATAATCTTATTTTATACGGTGTGACTTTTCTGGTATTGCCTGCAGCATTAACTTTTGTAATTTTGTATCGTAGAAGAAGTGGAAAAAGATAATATCTTCATACTACAAAGAAATAAATATATCTGATATAATGACAGCAGATAATCTGGAAACGGATATCTGCTGTTTTTTGCTGCTGGCAGATAAGATTGCTGGCCGATATAGCCAAAGGAGGATGGAAATATGTTATTTGACAACAGAAGTGTTTATCTTGGTGCATCAAAAGAAAAATATGAGCAGTATTGCAAGGCATTAGAAGCAGAGCGAATCAAATACAAAACAAACAGAATTAATCATGAAGAAAAAATGGCAGCTCCAGGCAGAGGAACACTTCGTGGCATGGGCGGAAATTCAGGGACAGATAAAACATTGTACGAGATTCTGGTTGGAGGGAAAGACTACGATAATGCAATGGGAATTCTGAAAGCACTGAAGTAGAAATTGCGGAGATAAATGCCAATTCTACCAGCAGTAGGGTGACTTTCCTTATGCTCTATGACATAATCAGAGTACAAAATATATACGAAAGACATATAAGGAGGGAGCCTTTATGGTAGATACAAAGAAGGTCGGAGTATTCATTGCACAGTGCCGAAAAGAACATAACTGGACGCAGAAAGAGCTGGGTGAGAAACTGGGAGTGACAGATAAGGCAGTTTCAAAATGGGAAAATGGGGTTTCACTTAGATAAAGATACCACACCATTCCCACGCTGACTTTTGCTCAACCGATACAGCCGGAGGGCTGGATAACAAGAAAA